>Ga0070739_10000796_pt1 | contig 54361 bp, 56 predicted proteins | sample Coa_R1_7_FD_66445 | JGI IMG/M metagenome (GOLD analysis project Ga0070739, IMG submission 66445) | Surface soil microbial communities from Centralia Pennsylvania, which are recovering from an underground coalmine fire - Coalmine... | ecosystem: Environmental > Terrestrial > Soil > Unclassified ...
ACGAACCCGCAACACATCAACGCGAAGAAGGGACGCCGGTCGGATCTTGTTGCAGAGGTCTTTGCCGGACGCGGGCTCTACCGTGCAAGCCAACCAATCGCCGTAGATGTTTATAGTTGGAATACAGGTCTAGAGGCGCTCTACTGGATACACGGGATCGCCGGCACGCAGCTGCTCCTTGGCGCGCGCACCCAGCGTTCGAGTACGGCACTATCGACCGGTATCGTGGCGCCCTCACTCTTCCCAACGAGCGAACGTCCCGCACGGAACTCGCTTCTGGAGATTTTTTATTCACACGCTTGTCCGATCGCGCCTACGCAATGGTATCCGCCGTTTTGTTCTGCGCAGTATCGCTTTGCCGTATTGGATACTATTGGCGTGCTTGCAAACACGAGCCAATACCAGCTCTATATCGCTGACCTGTCGCGCTACATTCCGCTGCGCGCCTCTACCCTCGCACTCCACATTACCGCGGCACGGAGCGGAGGCGTGCTTCCGGACAGTTCACTTGTGTGCGGCAGCGTACGCGCCTATCCCAAACCGTTTTGCGGAACCGATGCACAGACGCTGCAAGCCGAGGTTCGCATTGCCGACAGAATTGAAACGCCGCTTCATTTTGCCGTTTTCACGGAAACGTCGGCAAGCCGCGTGCGCGGGGCGCAAGCATTTGCGTTGCCGGCATTTCAATGGCATGCCGACACGGGACTCGGCGTGATTTACCGCGGCATTCGACTTAACGCGGCGAAAGGCGGAGAGGGGCTGCGCGTCACGATCGAGCTGCAGGGCCAGTCGTATTAGGCAAAGCGCGTTCGACGCCGGACATGAGGGCAATAATCGCAGCGTAGAGTCCGGCGGCGTCGTCGCTCCCAAGCGTAATGATGTTGCCGTTCTTCTTGCGGATCGTCACCGCCTCGCGGCCCGAGACTTTCCAAAGCCAGCCGTGCCGCGGCGTCCAGTGGATGCCGAATCCTTCCAAGAATCCCGTTTGCGTCATTTCAACGCCGGCAATGTCATCGATCGGAATTTCACCGCTCGGAAGGCTCAAACCGAAGTTCCAGGAAACGCCGTGTTCGTCGACGCGGGTGGTCAGCGTTGCAAGCTGCGTCGTCAACAGTGCAAGCGCGAGCGCCAGAAGTGAGCCGCGGCGCTTTCTTTTTCGTAACAAAAAGAGGCCGAGCGCCGCGAGCGGCCATGGCGAGAACTGTTTGTGCCGGTAGGTCTCCATACTACCACCTATACCTCCGCTCCACTTCGCGCGTCTATCCGCTGCAAACCCCAGCGCGTACGCAACGCATCGATCGTTCCTGAGCCCCGGAACTCGTGCCGGACCGGAAACCAGATAAGGCTCGGAACAACGCGCCGCCTGCATCCGTTCCGGTGTAATCGTCGTTCCGGAAATTACGGCGTCGTGCGGTAACGACGCGTCGCGTCGCGCGTACGTGCTGCTTGCGAACTCAAATGAGGACGCGTTCGTGCCTCAATAACTACAACGGAGGACCGGGTGTGCCGTCCGACCACTTGCTGAGCGGCACAAAGAATATCGTCTGCGGCTCCGGCCAGAGCTTGTGCGCGCTATCCATCACCACCGGCGATGCGGGTAAGTTTGCGCCCCAGCTTGCGCCGGCGTTCGCGCCGTCCGCTTGCGGTACGTGAAACATGAGGTGCGGATACCAATTGCCGACGGCGTCGTTCAGATATTGATGTTTCGACATCATATACGACATGGAGCCCGGTTCCGGCGTAGGCAGCGCCTTCTTCGCGACAATTGCGCCCAGACGTGCGTACATCTGTGATTTCGAAATCCCGGACAGCACCAACTTCGTGCGCACGTAATCGTAGCGCAGCACTGTTCTCGATGCAGGCGGATTGTAGCAGACGGCGCCTCGGCCTTTCGGATTCCAAAACTGTGCATCGTCGAACGCGGACATCCAATCGCGTTCGACCAGGCACGTGAAGCCGTTGCTGCCGTTTACCGCCGTTGCGTAGCCGGACGGAGTTAAGATCAGTACTCGCGCATTTTTCGAAATCGACGGCGGAGCCGCACTTCGCGCCAGCGCGATTTCGGCGTTCCTGTCCATCATGTACTGCGCGAGCGGCGCCATCCGCGGGTACGTGCCGATGTGGCGCTGCCCGCGCGCCGGCAAGATAAAGACTGCAACACACGCCACGGCTATTACCGGCAGCGCATATCGCAAGAGTGCGATTCGATTCATACACGCGCTCCACTCTGGTTTTAGTCAATCACACTTGCTTATAACAAGGGGCGGACCGGCGATGTGACGTCAAATGTGAAGAGCCGCCGAAGCCGGCGGCTCTTTCTTATCGGTTACCCGCTGTTTCTAACTGTTGCGCCGGCACGTCGCCTGGAAGTCGGGCTTGGTCGCGGTAATGGTTGGATAGCCGGTGTACGTAAACATACTGCTGCTGTTGCGTACGGTTTTGCCATGACCCGGTTTGCCGCTGGAAACCCACAGGTCGCGCGACGTTTCAACGTTGCCGGACAACGTCCACATACTCGTAAACGATGCCGGATCGTTCGACACGCCGCCTGAGATGAAGCGGCCGCTTTTCGGGTCATAGGTCGTGGAGATGCTGCTCATGTAGGGCTTTTTCATTTTTCCCTGCGCAGGCGCATCGATCGTTTGGTGCAAAATCCCCGAGTCCAGCGTGTATGTAAGGGTCGCCTTCGAGGTCTGGTGCCCCGGCGCCCCTGCCATGCAAGACCACGTCCCGACGTAGTATTGCAAATCGGATGTTGCCGCGCGCGATTGCGCCGCGGGAAATGCGGCCATGGCGAAAAATGCAAGAAATGCAAGAGTTCTCACGCGAATTCCCTACCTTTCTAAGGGCACCGTTCGGCGCGCATGCCGGCCTTCCGCCGTGTGGTGGCCCTTCCCGCGTCACGCTCCAATGAAAGGAGGCGTTTAGAAACCATGGGCCGTCGTCTCTTCGGCGCTACGGCGCTGGCCCTGGGCGTCGCGAGCCTTGCACTACACGTGCAGCTGGTGTCGAATTGGACGCTGCCCAGTCGCGCGGTCTTTCTCGATGTAACGGCGGTCGCTCAAATTGCCGGCGGCATTGCACTGCTGTTTCCGCGTTCGGCACGTTTTGGCGCAATAATCCTGCTCGCCCTGTACGTGGTTTTTGCATGCACGTTCGTGCCGGAGATCGTCGCTCAACCGCGCGTGTATGCGAGCTGGGGAGATGTTTTTTATGCGCTAGGCCTGGTTGTCGGTGCCGCCGTCGCATACGTGCTCGCTTCGCAGCCGTCTCCTGAGGTGAAGAGGCTCGCGAATGCAGCGATTATCGTATTCGGCCTGTGCAATATCTCGTATGCAATCGAGCAGGTGGAGTTCTTCGTTCGTACGGTCAGCTTAGTTCCGAAATGGATTCCACTGGGCGGTTCGTTTTGGGCTATTGCGACGACAATTGCATTTGCTCTCGCCGGCGTGTCGATGCTCCTTCGTTACAAAACCGTGCTCGCTTCGCGGCTTCTGACCCTTATGCTTGTGATTTTCGGCGTTACGATTTGGATTCCGATGTTGATTGCGCAGCCGCGTCAATCCGGGAACTGGAGCGAAGGCCTGGAGACCTTCGCGATTGCCGGAGCCGCATGGATCGTCGCCGATTTTTTGGCAGCGCGCCGCTCACTTTTTTCCGTTACACACTTGGAAGCCGAAGCACAACCCGGCTAGTAAGCCGGCAGTCCTCGTTTCAGCGCTTGCGACGGATTTTTCAACGCATCGGCACGTCCTTGCACCGCGACGTCGGTTGCGTTCTTTACGCTCCGCAGGGCGCGTACATACGCTTCGAGGAGCGCGCCGCTCGATGAGACCTTCACATCCGGCACTACACCGACGCCTTCCCAATTTGTGTGCGTTATCGGGCTGCGTGCCGAACCAAACGGGACCGACATGGAGAAGTGATCGTTCAGCGGATAGCCTGCGCTCGGATTTGCTCCGCCGGCCGTCGTTTCGCCGATGATGAGCGCGCGTTTATGGGTTTGGAGATCGTACGGAACCTGCTCCCCGGCCGATATCGTCTTACTGCTCGCCAGCACGTATAAAGGCTTCTCCAGGTATTTTGAACCTCCGATTCGCGCCGAAGTGTATCTCCGATCGACGACGATCCGTCCGTCTTTGCGCTGCACGAAGCCTGAAACCTCAGTGGGATTCTTGAAGAAGTAGCTCATCAGATAATCGGCACTGGCGGGATCGCCGCCGGTATCGCCGCGTAGATCGACGATCAGCGCATCCGTGTTGGCCAGAAGTCCCATCGCATCGTCCACCATCGCGTGAACGTGGGCACTCCACGGCGCGAAACCATCGATGCGCAGGTAACCGATATTGCCGCGCAAACGCGCACTGACCGCGTAGCCATAGTCCGCGTACCGGAACATACGGTCCATCTGCTCGCGAACTTGCGCGTCGGACGCCGTGCCGGGCGGCTGAACTACGGGCGAGTACCAGAGGCTCAGGTGCTTGTCGTGGGACGCGCGATACAACACGCTGTTTGTAGCGCGTGTAAACGCTACGGGATCCGAGATACGAACGAGCTGCGCGCGATTCGCTTCAATCGCCGTACGAATCTTCGGAATGCGATCGGCGAAGAAATACTGCCGGATATCGGCTTCCGCCTGCGTCAGCATGTTGTCGCGAACAGCAGCATTCCAAGACCCGACGGATGATGCCGCGGGCGCGGGCGCGGCCGCGCAGATGCAAAGTACAAGAGCAAGAAAGCGCTTCACTTTATGCAGCTCCTTCCGTGAGTGTTACTCGCGCATCCGCGATGCGCTCCGCAAGAGGTTTACGTTCGAGTGCGGCGATCGCGCGATCGAGGTTGCCGGTGAGCGGAATACCCAATTCTTCTTCCAGCTCTCTATGGGCGAGCGCAGTTGCGTCCCAACATCGTTCGAGTTTCGGCAGCATTGCACGGCCGCGACGAGTCATTTTGATCGCGCGCTGCCGCGCATCCGTCGCTCCGCGCGCCGACGAAAGAATCCCGTTTTTTATCATCAATGCCACCGTTTGCGTCGCAGCCGGCTGCGTGATGTGCGCCGCATCGGCAATCTCTCCGATGGTCAGCGGTTCGCGGTCGAGCAGTGCGCGCATAACGGGCGTGTATCGCGGAATATAATCGAGCCCCGCATCCTTGTACGATTGCAAGACGGCGCTTTCGCAAAGTTCTAGGAGGTGTCGCAATTGCGTCCCGAGCCGCGCTCTCATCATGGATCAGAATATATAAGCGCTTATATAATTTGTCAAGACCTACCTACGGGCGCGCTCACGCCAAGGCGCGAGACGTATTTTCACGTCTCGCGCGTGCGAACGGATCGATTACGTTTTAGCGGTAATTGGGGCGGCTGGGTCGCGACGAAAAACAGTCGCGGCAGTACACCGGTTTATCGCCGCGCGGCTGGAACGGGACTTCGGCCACACCGCCGCACTGACTGCACGTCGCCTTGAACATCTCGCGACGGGCGCTGCCGCCGTAGCCGCCGCTGCTGCGGCCGCCGCCGGACGCCTTGCGCGCCGCGCGGCAATCGGCGCAGCGGCTCGGCTTATTCGTGAAGCCTTTGCTGGCGTAAAATTCTTGCTCGCTTGCAGTGAACGGGAACGTCTGTCCGCAGTCAACACAAGTGAGGGTTTCATCTGAGTACACGATCGAGTCTCCTAACTCTTGAGTAGTTACATTGTTTGGACTCGCCAGTACTTGAAACGCGAAAACGTAGAAACACTAGTGAGGCCTGGTGATTCCGCCGAAGCTACGTTCGGCGGGCCTCGCCCGCGCGATAGCGGTAAACGATTCGACCCTTCGTCAAGTCATATGGCGAAAGTTCGACGTCTACGCGGTCGCCGGGAAGAATTTTTATGTGGTGCCGGCGCAGGCGGCCGGCGATGTGTGCGAGGATGACATGCCCGTTGTCGAGTTCGACGGAGAATGTCGTGCTCGGGAACACTTGTTTGATGCTGCCGAAAACCTCGAGCGGCGCTTCCCTGTTGTCCTGCGCGGGTTTTGCTTTGGAAGCGCGTGGATTTGCGTTGCGATTGCGGGTTGCTATAACGAGGTTCCTTTCACAATAAAAGCACGTCCGCGTGCTTCGAAAAACTTAGACAATTGACGTTTGGTGGAGCTGTCGGGGTACTGCCCCCCGAGTCCGAAAAGGCGGACCAACGCTTTCTCCAGGCTCAGCTTCGAATTTAGCTTACTCGAACGGACGTCCCAAAGCCGGACTTACCGTTCGCAGCAGACTCTGTTTCTCGTACGCGCTTAGAGTCGGTCGCGCGTACCAGCCCGAGTTATTGACCGGAGGGCGAAGTGGTTCGGGCCGACTCTTCGCGTCCGGTGGCTCGCTTAGATTAAGCAGCCAGTGCGTATTCAGTGTTCGCGTGTATAACGCTTGCGATCGTTTAAGGAGTGCTCGCAACTCCGCCTGCTTACGTTGACCGCGGACCTTCCCGTCGAACCTATTTCAGCCCCGCGATAACGAGTATTTACTATAACACATTAGGCAAGCGCGGCGTTGCGCCCGCCCCTCCTGGGTATATCCCTAGGCGCAGAATCCAACACCGGGAGAACCAACCATGCGAACGGTCCTTGCTGTGACCATCGCCTTAGCCCTTGTCGGCCCATCGGGCGCTCTGGCAGCCGGCACCAACTCCACTACGGACCTGACCCAGCTGGTAAGCGCGTACCAACGCATCCAAAGCGTCCGGGTCATCGAAAAATTTGAAAACGGCTCGGTAGCTACGGTCGACGTCATTCCGTCCGGCCAATTCCGGATCGCGTCAACGGGCGGCCAAGACCCGTCGCTGATCGTGAAGCTCGCAACGCAGCCGGTCGACGGCGCAGCGCTCGGCACCTATAAGATTTACGACGCCGGAAACAAGACCATCGACGGCGCGAAAACCACCGGGTATCGTCTCATGTCGCCCGACGGCGCCTACGACGGCACGTTCTGGGTCAACGAGTACCATCTGCCGGTTTCAGCGCACGTGATAACGCAAGGACATAGCGTTGACGTGACGTGGGGCGACTATAACGATCAGGCGTTGATTGCCAAGCCTTAAATAACTCTTCGACAACAAAGAGCGGCGGCGTGTGGAACGCCGCCGTTTTCTTACTGCTAACGCTGCTGTACGGCGGCGGGTCTCGAAGACTCTGCTTTGAACACGTGATTGGTGATGATCGATACGATCGTCATGATGATGCCGCCGATAAGCGCCGGCATGAAGCCGTCGACCTTGAAACCCGGCGTGATCCATACGGTGAGCCAAAACATCAGTGCGTTGACGATGATCACGAACAATCCCAGCGTCAGAATTGTCGCGGGCAAAGACAGCAATAGCACGACGGGGCGGATGATCGCGTTTACCAAACCAAAGATAACCGCCGCGATAATGGCTGCAGTCCAGCCGCTGATGTGGAAGCCCGGAACGTAGATCGCAATGAGGTAAAAGACGATCGCGTTGATGATCAGGCGGATGAGTAGATGCATAATCACTCTCCTAATGCGGCCTTGACTTGCGCAGCCAAGGCGGGTGTCATCCCTTTGACCGCCGCGATTTCATCGACGCTCGCCCGTTTCATCGCGGCAAGCGACCCGAACGCGGTAAGCAACCGCTTCTTGCGCACGGGGCCGACCCCTGCCAATGCATCCAGCGCCGAACGCGTCATGGCCTTGCCGCGGCGCTGGCGATGATAGGTTATCGCGAAGCGGTGTGCTTCGTCGCGAATGCGCATCACTAAATGCAGCGCGGCGGAATTCGGCGGCAGGACGATCGGCTCGGACTGGCCCGGGAGGTACAGCCACTCGTGTTCTTTCGCCAGGCCCGCCACCGGAACGCCCGTCATGTCGAGCTCTTCAAGCACCTCGACCACGGCGTTCAGCTGCCCTTTGCCGCCGTCGATGAGCAGCAGGTCCGGTTTTTTGTTGAATTTTTCTTTTTTGGCGAGTTCGTGTTCCATGTCGTTGGCCACGGCAGCCTCGCCATCGCGCTGAGCCACATCTTCATCCGTGCGGCTGCGTAGATACCGAAGACGGCGGCGCAGCGTTTCCTGCATCATCGCAAAATCGTTGGGACCCTTGTCGTACTGGATTTTGAATTTGCGGTAATCGCTCTTCTTCGCGCGCCCCTCAACGAAGACGACCATCGAACTAACCGGATTGGTGCCTTGGATGTTCGAGATGTCGTAACACTCGATGCGATGCGGCGGTTCGGGCAATTCCAGGGCGTCGGCGAGTTCGGTGAGCGAGCGCGCCTGCGCGGTTTCCTGCACTTCCTGATGCGCGAGGAACGCCTTGAGATTCTGCTGCGCGTTCTTCTGCACCAGACGCATATAATCCGCACGATCGCCGCGGTGCGGGACCAGCACGCGCACACGCACGCCTTTGATCTCGGTCAGCCAGCTTTCGATTACGCTTGCGTCGGGCGGGACCGCTTGCACCAATACTTCTTTTGGAATCGCGCTTGCGCTGCCGCGCGATTTGCGCCGCTTCACCGCAACCGGCGCCTGATTGTCGCGTGCAACGCGCAACGTGGCCAGCGGCGAGCTTCCCGGGACCTCCGGCGCTCCCGCGGTGCGAGCGGTGTAGAACTGCTTGAGGAACTCACTGAACAGCACGTCATCGCTTTGCTCGTGCACGCCGTCGAGAATGAAGTGCTCTTGCCCGATGAGCTTGCCGCCGCGCACCATAAAGACTTGCATACACGCCTGCCCTTGCGCGCGCGCAGCCGCGACCAAGTCCATATCCAAACGCGAACGCCAGACGACCTTTTGATCTTCGGTGACGCGGCGAACCGCCACGATGCGATCGCGAATGCGCGCGGCCGTCTCGAAGTTGTACGTCTGCGCAGCGTGAACCATCTCGCCTTGCAGGCGCGTCAGCAGCGAGTCCTGTTTTCCCTCGAGGAAGAGCACGACTTCCTCAATCATGCGATCGTAATCTTCTTCGCTTTGATAGCCAACGCACGGCGCAAGGCAGCGTTTGATGTGATACTGCAAACACGGCCGGCGGCGGCGGCCATCGATGGGTTCCCGGCACGTTCGCAGCGGAAAGACCAAACGCACCAAATCGATCAATTCGCGCAGGCCATGCGCGTTGGTGTACGGGCCGAAATACCGCGCGCCGTCGTCCTTGACGATACGCGTAAAAACCACGCGCGGAAACGGCTCGTTCGTAACTTTCAAGTACGGATAGCGCTTGTCGTCGCGCAGCCGCACGTTGTACGGCGGTTGATAGCGCTTGATGAGGTTGGCTTCGAGTATGAGCGCTTCGACTTCGTTCGTCACGACGATCGTGCGTACGTCGGTGACGCGCTCCACCATCGCTTGCGTCCGCACGTGATGCGCCGCGCTCTCTTGGAAATACGAACGCACGCGGTTTCTCAGCGAAACCGCTTTACCGATGTACAGAACGTCGCCGCGCTTATCGACCATCATGTAGACGCCGGGCGCGTCCGGAATCTGACTGAGGGTCTGCGCGAGCGGAGTGGAACCGGCCGTGGTCATGTGGGTGCAGATTTCCTTCGAGGCAAACGCCCCAAGCACTTCGAAACCACCGCCCCTTCAGGATGGTTCCAGCATGGAAGCTCCCGCTGCGGCGTTGGCAGCGCGAGGCGTTTGAAGCATGGTCGTCGACGCGTCCTCGTGACGCACTGATTGTTGCTACGCCGGGCGCCGGCAAGACGCGCTTTGCGTCGCGCCTGGCACACGCTCTTTTAACAGAACGCGAAGTGCAAAGAATTGTCGCAGTCGTGCCGCGCGAGCACCTCAAAGGCCAGCTCGCCGCCGCGATGACGGGCTCGGGGATCGCGCTCGACGCTCGCTTTGAGAACGGAGCAGGCGCGCTCGCGTCCGACATGCACGGCGCCGTTATCACGTATCAGCAGCTCGCCTTCGCCCCGCAAGTTTTTCGCGCCCTCGCTCGCGTTCCGACGCTCGTGATCCTGGACGAGATCCATCACGCGGGCGATCAAGCCACATGGGGAAACGCGTTGCGCGAAGCTTTCGAGAGCGCGCGCTACCGCGTGGGTATGTCGGGAACGCCGTTTCGCAGCGACGGCACGCCCATTCCCTTCGTACAGTATTATCGCGGTGAATCGCAAGCGGATTACGCGTACGATTACACGCAGGCGCTGCGCGACGGCGTTTGCCGCCCGCTCGTGTTTCCGCTGCAAGGGGGCTACGCGGAGTGGGTAAGCGCGGACGGAAATATCGTGTCGGCTTCGTTCGATACCGCAATGCCCTCGCGGGCGCTCCAAAGCGAACGCCTGCGCACCGTGCTCACGCAAGAGAACTGGCTCGGCGACGTCATCGCGAAAGCGCATGCAAAACTGATGGAACTGCGAGCCGGCGCCCATCCCGATGCGGGCGGCCTGGCCGTTGCGATGAATCAGCAGCACGCGCGCTTCATCGCTGACCTCATGCAGCAGCGCTTGGGCATCAGGCCCGCCATCGTCGTCTCCGATGAAGACGGCGCCTCCAAACGCATCAACGCGTTTGGGCGGTCGCGCGATCCGTGGATCGTTGCGGTGCACATGATTTCCGAAGGCGTCGACATCCCGCGGTTGCGCGTGGGCATTTACGCCAGCAATGTCAACACCGAAATGTATTTCCGTCAATTTTGCGGACGATTCGTTCGCACGCAGCGCGCCGGCGGCAATCAGCACGCTTTCGTGTACTTGCCGGACGATCCGCGTTTGCGAGAACTTGCATCGCGCGTGACGCACGATGTGCGAGCCTATTTGAAAGCGCAGGGTGAATTCGACGAACTCGCTGCAGCGATGCGCGCGCAAAGCGAACGCGGCGAAACCGGCAGCCAATTCGCGGGCATCAGCGCTTACGTCGAAGGGGAACGAACGCTGGATTACGGACCGCTCTTCAACCCGCTGGCGTACTACGTAGAAGAAACCGCGCCACCGGTCCCGCAGGCGGAGCCGGTACCCGTGGTCCGAAGCAAGAGCGAAGAAAAAGAGACATTGCGCAAGACGCTGCAGGGCCTGGTTTCCCAAGCCAGCATACGTTTTGGCGTAGAGCACCGCAAGATTCACGCAACGCTCAATCAGCGCTTTGGCGGACCTATCGCGTTCGCAACGGCGGAGAGCATAGAACGCCGGCGAGCCGCGGTTTTGCGATGGCTCGAACGCAACCGGTATGACGGACTGAAATAAACGGAGGCACACGTGACGTCAATCGACCGGCGTACGTTTCTCACTTCTGCTGCGGGCGCCGCCTGGGAATGGGGCAAGCCCGCCGGCGAACGCGCAGCGCAAGACGATTCAGCCGGCGCGGCGTCGATGAACGTGAAAGAGAAACTCACGTACGCCGCCTGGCGCGATGGCGCCGCAAAGCTGAAAACCGCCGCGGCGGTCTACGGCTGAGCTTCGCGAGCGGGGTGCGCTACGCCGTCTCGGTCTTGGAGCGGCGCCCTTGAATGAAAAAGTATGCGGCAAACGCCACGACGGCCACGGCCACAATGACGAGCGCATATTTGCGAACGCCGTCGAGCACTTCATGCGAGTGCGTCCCCAGCGCGTTGCCCGCGAAAACTAAACCGCCGCAAAAAATCAACGAACCGAGAAATGTCCACAAATAGAATGCGCCGAGCGGCATTTCTGCAATGCCCGCGGGAATGCCGACGATTCCCCGGATTACCGGAATAAAGCGGCAGATGAAAATCGAAAATTTGCCGTAACGCTTGAAGAAGTTTTCGACGCGTTCCATCTCGCGGTGATGAAAGCGAACGTATTTCCCGTAGCGATCCAGGAACGGACGCCCGCCAAATCGTCCGACGGCGTACCCGATAGTCTGTCCGAAAAGCTCGGCGCTGACCGCGACGGCAATTGCAACCCACACGTTGGAGAGGTGACCCGTTGCGACGAGAGCGCCGGCGGCGGGCAGTACCACTTCGCTGCCCACCGGCGCGCCGATGTTCGCAAGCGTCATAACTACAAACAAGCCGGCATAGCCGGCGTGATCGATCAGGTTCAAAAAGAACGCCGTTATGGCGTGCACTTAGCCCTCCGCACGATTTCCGCGGCTAAGCTGCCGCCTTCAGCGAGAATCGCTTCCAACAAATCCACCGGTTCGATCGCTCGATCGCCTGCTTGCTCGCCGGCCAAAGCGATAATTTTACGAACCCGCGGCGTCACGAGAATGCCTTCCCACATGCGGTCCTCGCCGGTGCCAAGAGCCCGGCGCAATTCCGCGTGCACTTCACCGGCGTCGATGCCTTGCGCGGACAGCCACTGCGTAATGGAACCATCCTGCTCTTGCAGCAGAGCTACGAGCAGGTGTTCGACGCCGACGTAGTAGTGGTTGTGATTGCGGCACTCTTGTTCGGCCGCGCGCAGCACGCGCCCAGAGGCCGGGCTGAACTTCGAAAACAATTCGTATCTTAAAAAAAATGGTCGGGGCGACTGGATTTGAACCAGCGACCTCTTCGTCCCGAACGAAGCGCTCTACCAAGCTGAGCCACGCCCCGACAAAACTCCGCCATTGGTTCGGGCGCCCGGTTCACCCTCCTGCCCCCCAACGGGAAAGTTTAACGGCAATGAGAAGATCATCGTCCTCTTCATGCGCTATCTCATCGTTGGATGCGGCCGGGTGGGATCGACCCTGGCTAAACTGCTCGACGCCGATAACCACGAAGTTATCGTCGTTGACGAAAACCCCGGCGCGTTCAAACGCCTAGGGCAAAAGTTCAAAGGCCACGTCGTCGTCGGAACAGGTATCGACTATGACGTGCTCAAGCGCGCCGGAGCCCAGACGGCGCACGGTTTTATCGCCGTGACGCAGGGCGACAACCGTAACATCATGGCCGCGCTCATCGCACAGCGCATGTTTCATATAAAGAAGATCGTCGCGCGGATCTACGACCCGACGCGCGGCATGATGTACCGCGACCTCGGCATTGAGACCGTCTGCCCCACTACCGTCGGAGCGAAGCTCATTCGTGACGTACTGATGGAAGCGCCGTGGGATGCGCTGCAATCGTTCGATTTCGGCAAGATCACGTCGCTCACCGCGGTCGTACGCGCTAGCGATTCGGGCAAACGCGTATCGGAGTTCGAGCAGCCCGGGCGCATTCGCATCGCCGCGATTCGAACCGGAAAAACGGTGCGCGTGGCCGCCGACGACACGATTCTTGCCGAAGGCGATGAAATCAACGCAATCGTCGCGCCGGACGCTATCACGGAGTTCGCGCAGATGTTCCAAGTCGACAAGATGCCGCCCATTGCGCAGCCGGCGCAGAAAGTCGGTTAGGGCATGTTCGTATTAATCGTCGGCGGCGGCAAGGTCGGCACCTATTTGACACGCGCGCTGCTCGGACAAGGCCACGAGGTCGTCGTCGTGGAGAAAGCGGAGAAAAAGGCGGCGATGCTCGAGCAGTTGTTGGAGCAAAAGGTAGCCATGGTTGGCGACGGATGCGATCCGCTGGTGCTCGAACAGGCCGGTCTTCCGCGTGCGGACGTCGTGGTGGCCGACACCGGCGATGACGAAGACAATCTCGTGGTCTGCTTGATCGCCAAGAAGAGTTCGAAGTCGCGCTGCATCGCGCGCGTGAACAACCCGGCAAATAAAATGATCTTCGACTCGATCGATGCGGAAAATCCAATCACCGTCATTTCGAGCACGGAGATCGTTCTCGATACAATCAGCAAGTCGATCGCGGCGCCCGCTTAGCCTTCATTCAAGGGAATTCGCCGAAGGCGCGGCTTGAGCGTCAGCGCTCCCGCGAGTATTGTAACGATGACGACCGCAAATGTCGCATCGACGATCGTGCCCCGCTGCGCAACCGCGACCGGCGTAGCGAGAGCAAGCGCCAGCGACAGCGCGCCGCGAATGCCTGCCATCCGCACGACCGTCATCCAAAACGGACGAAGCAAATCGCGCGCCAGCGTAAGCAGGCCGTACGCCAGCACGCTGCGCGAGAGAAGCACTGCGGCAAGCGTAACGCCTGCAGCCGGAAAGCTGTGCACCAAGCGCGTAAAATCGAGCGCTGCGCCTATCAGAAAAAACAGCGCGATATTTGCAACGACCGCCGCGCCGTCCCAAAACCGTTCGACGCCGGCGGCGGCGGTTACGGTGATTCGCTGCCGTTCCAGTTCGCGCAGCGCGATACCAAATGCCAGCGTTGCGAAAATTCCCGACCAGCCGAACTGCTCGGCGATAAAATATGCGCCGTAAGCGCCGATAAGCGTCGCGACGCTTTGCACGGGCGCGCTCACCGCATCATGCAACGCAAATGCGCTCAAATATGCAAGGGCGATTCCGATCGCTATTCCAACGGCGACACCAATCGCCGCTTGCGACGCTACCTGCCAAACTCCGGCGGCACCGGCGGATGCAACGATAACGGCGAGCGCGGCGCGGTACACGACTACGGCAACCGCATCATTCAGCAGGGACTCACTCTCGACAATCGTTGCCAGCGCCCGAGGCAGGGATAACCGCCGGAAGACGGTGACCACGGCGACGGGGTCCGTCGCACTAAGAATAGCGCCGAGCAGTATTGCGGGTTGCCAGGCAAATCCGGCGACATAATGCACGCACACCGCAATGATTGCGGCGGTCAGCGCGACGCCGGGAATTGCGAGTAGTGCAATCGGTCTCCAATTCCGGCGCATAAGACGCGCGTCCAAGTGCCACGCCGCCTCGAATATAAGCGCGGGCAAAAACACGTACAACGTCGCTGTGCCGAACACGCCGGTAAGGCGGCCCGGTAAAGCGGCGCCGACTGCGACGCCTACAATCAGAAGCGCCGCGATGTGCCACAGTTTCAATGGGTGTGCGTAAAGTTTCCGACACGCACGCCGGCTTGCGCGACGGCCTCGATCGCAGCGCGCATTCCGACCGGACTGCGCGGCCGGCCGACTGTGCCGAAATACCACTCCGGATCGATGTTGAGCGTTCGCGTTTGTACCATGTCGACGTTCACGTCGGTCAAAAAGGCGCGCATGACGCGCACTTCTTCTTCGTCGTCGGTAACGCCCGGATGCGTGAGCAGATTCAGCGAAACGCGCAAGCCGGCGTTTGAGGCAAGCCGGACCGATTCGAAAACGTCCTCGAGGGCATACCCTGCGGGCCGGTAATAGGCGGCATAGACGTCCGGACGGAACGAATTCAGACTGATGCGCACGGCCTGCAGCCCCGCATCGATGCACCGCCTCAGCGCGGACGGCATGCTGCCGTTCGTGTTCAAATTGATCGTTCCGTTCGATCGTGCCGCGCGAATCAACTCGATCGCTCGCGCGATCGTGATGGAACGCAGGAGCGGTTCACCCTCGCAGCCTTGCCCGAACGAAACGATGCCGCCGGGCACGCGCTCGAGATGGTGCACGGCGACCCGCGCCAATTCTTCGGGCGATGTTTCAAATGCAATGCGCATCTGCGGCGACGGCAGGCCGACGTCCGCATCTTGTTCCGAGATGCAGCCGACACAGCGAGCATTACATTTCGGCGAGACCGGCAACGCAGCTTCACCGCGTTCTAAAAAAACGTTTTGGGCGGTGAAGCACCCGTATTCGCGCGAACATAACCCGACCTGGCGCAGCACGCGATTGAGACGGTCGGTTTGCACGCGTTCCTCGATGATGCGTTCCAATTCGCCTACGGCGAACTGCCGCGGTTGCCAATCCTCGCTTTCGTCCGTGCGCACCGCCGCTACATGAAGCTCGTCGTCGACAACGCACGCGAACGTGTATCCAAAGAGGGGGAGAGCCGGCGCATCGGCGTCGCGTTCGTATGCCGGCAAGAGCAACCGCGTGTATCCGGCAGGCAACATGACCGAAAGCGCGAAGCGCCGCCGCGCGACCCCGTCACGCAAGAGCGGACGGCGGCCCGGCAATAGCATCGGCATCGTTCCGGGCGGCGCCGCAATCAGTTCGTCGCGCTGCACGGCACGCACTATCCCGCCGTCGGCGAGCGGCTCGCGCTCCTCGTCGAAATAGATGCGCCCCGCTTTATCGCAGTAGGCCAGCCCAATCATTGGGATTTCCGATCATAGGGACTTTTGAAAAACGTACTCCGTTTTCAGAACGTCATACCCTAAACGCTGGTAAAAGGCGTGCGCGCGCTCTCGAACGACGTTGCTTAGCAAGCGCAGCGTCGTACAGCCGCGCCGCCGCGCCCATTCTTCTGCTGCATGAACGAGCGTCTCACCGATGCGATGGCCGCGGTACTCGTCTTCTACAACCAAACCTTCGATGTCGGCGCGCCGGCTGGACGTCACGCTGCGATGCTCCGCAAGACCGACCCAACCGACGACACCGACGCGCGGAACTACGGCAACGAGCACCGCCTGGTTATCGTGGAGCGTTCGCAAGTGCTCTTCGATATGTGCAACCGGAACTTCATAGCCGAGCTGCACGGAGAGCGCGGCGATGCGCGGCGCATCGCTCAGTAGCGCTTCGCGCACCGACGTGCCCAGTTCAGATCCGCGCATCGAAAACTCGCACTGCGGGCCCGGTAAGATATGCTTCACCGCTGCCATCCCATTCGACGGTAAGCATGCCGCCCGGAACCTGTACCGAGACAGGTGAATCGGCTGCACCCCGTTTGATGGCAGCCGCAGCACATGCAACAGAGCCGGTACCGCACGCCTTCGTCAATCCGGCGCCGCGTTCGTAGTGGCGAACGTCGATTCGATGACGGTCGACCATAACGGCAAGGTGGACGTTTACGTCGCGCATGCGCTCGCCGGTTGCCACGAGATCGATTGCATCGAGGGACCGTTCGAAGATGACCACGTGCGGATTACCCACCGAAACGAAGACGGCATCCTTGAAAGGCAGCGCGCGGTGTTCGAATTTCGGCACGCCGACGTTCAGACGGATGCGATACGCGTCGCCTTTTTCGAGCACGTGAGCGCCGATGATGCCGGCAAGCGTTTCAATGTTGAAGCGATCGCCTTCGCCGCGTTCGGAAAGATATCGCACCGCGCACCGCATGCCGTTGCCGCACATCTCCGCTTCGCTTCCGTCCGCGTTGATGATGCGCATGCGCGCGTCGGCGCGTTCCGACGGTAAGAGCACGATTAAGCCATCGGCTCCGATGCCGCCGCGGCGATCGCAGATCTGCCGCGCAAACTGCACGACGTCACCGACCGCGGTAGACGCGCGCTCATCCAAAACGACGAAATCGTTGAGCGTGCCGTGCATCTTACTCACGGCAACGGGCGACATCAGCCTGAGGTTACCTCGGCGCGCTCCGGGGGTTGCTGCGGCTGCGAGTCTGCGGGCGTCGCAAACGGGCCTTGCGGTGAAATCGTCGATACCGCGTGCTTGTAAATCAAATGGGTTTTGCGCTCGTATTCGATGAGAATCGTAAACGGATCGAAGCCTTTGACCAGGCCGCGCAACTGAAATCCGTTTACCAAATAGACGGTTACGGGGACCCCTTGCCGCTTGATTTCGGCGAGATATGAATCTTGCAGGCTTCCCGGCATACCGCGGGCTTCAAACCCATCCGAGTTTTTCCCTTGCCGCTTGCTCGACTCGACCCGGCGAAAGCCGGTGCGTATCGGGTTCGCTGCGAAACCACGCCGCCTGACGTTTGCCGTAACGGCGCGTTGCTCGCACGAGCAGCGTGCGCAATTCTTCCGCAGTGCACCATCCGCGCAAATACGCCAGCGCCTGCGGATAGCCGACGGCACTTGCCGCAACGGCGCTTTCACCGATGCGCTCCGCCTCCTCGATCAAGCCGCTTGCGAGCATGATATCGGTGCGGCGTTCGATGCGCCGGTCCAGCTCCGCAGCGTCGATTTCGACGAATACCTTCAGAAACGGAATGCCTTCCGTTGCGAGCGACTTAAGGGGATGTTCGCGCAATTTTGCATCCGGCGGCGATAGCGCGATCTCCAGAGCACGCAGCACGCGATACGCATCGCCGGGGTGCAGCATCGAGGCGCGCCGCGGGTCGCGCAGTTCCAGCCAGCGGTACAAAAACTCGGCGTCGTGCAAACGCGCTTCATGCGCGAGGCGTTCGCGCACGTTCTCATCGAATTGCGGCGCAAGTTCCACCGCGCCGGTCAGCGCGCGGATATAAAAGCCGGTTCCTCCAACGACGATTGCGCGCTTGCCGCGTGCATGGATCTCGTTGATGCGATCGACCGCGTCCGATGAGAATCGTGCGGCGGAATACCGCTGCGCAGGATCGAGAAAGGCGACCAGATGATGCGGAACCGCGGCAAGGTGCGCGGCCGCCGGCGCCGCCGTCCCAACCGGCATATCGCGGTAGATCTGCCGTGAATCGGCGCCGACGATTTCCGCGTCGAACTTTCGCGCGAGATCGATCGCGAGATCGGTCTTGCCCGATGCCGTGGGTCCCGCGATTACAAGGACGCCGGTTCGCACAGAACGGGAAAATTGACCGAGCGCGCGATGAAACAGAGGTGATGCGCGCGTTCGTGCAATGCTGGCGTTTCAGCTGCGCGCGATGAATCGCCGAGCCGCACCGTGGGCCGCAGAACGACCTGCGAGAATTGGCCGGAGCCGTCGGGGTTCAGTTGCATGGTGCCGTCCGCGTCGTCGCGATACTCATGCACGGCGATTCCGGCGTCGGCGCATAGATGCAAGAACCACAGCATGTGGCAGGCCGACAGAGAGGCGATCATCAGTTCTTCCGGATTATAGCGCGCCGAATCGCCGCGAAACGCGGGCGAGGAAGAGCACGGGATTTCCGCCAGTTTACCGCCGGACGAAATGTGGTGATCGCGCGCGTACGCGCGGTACGAACTGGTGCCGGTCCCGCGGTTTCCCGTCCACGTGGTCGTAATGGTGAAATGGTGCTCGTTATGCAACATCATCAAATTCTCTTGAACAGACGCTGAATCGCTTCGCTGTCCATGCGCACGATCGTCGGGCGTCCGTGCGGACAGTGCATCGGATTTTCGCACAGCTGCAGCCGTTCAACCAAAGTGGTCATCTCTGAAAAATCGAGCCGCTCCCCTGCGCGCGTGACGGAATGACATGCCAGCGATGCCCAAATTCGCTCGCGCACGTCGCGCTGCTTGGGCTCCTCGGTCAGGTCGCCCAGAAAGCCGCCAATATCGAACGGCCGCGCGCGGTAACCCGCCGGTGTCGCCGCGATGCGGTACGTCCGTTCGCCGAAATGCTCGATATCGAGGCCGCCCTCCCGCAAAATATCCAATGCGCGGTCCAGCACGGCGCTTTCGCCCGGACCCAGCTCGAAGGTCACCGGCACCAGCAGCGCTTCGCTGGGGCCGTGATTCTGCGCTGCAGCGACGATGCGTTCGTACGCGATCCGCTCGTGCGCCGCGTGCTGATCGACCAGAACGAGGGCGCGCCCATCGGCGGCAAGGATGAACGTGTTGTCGAGCTGAGCCAGAACGCGCAACGTGCTGCGTTCAGTTTCCGGTTCATCGGTTTCCGAGGGCGAATGTTCGAAGAGCGATTGGAGCTGCGCAAGGCTCCTGTCCATCGATTGCGGTGCCGGAGAAACGGTAACGGCATCTCGAAACCGCTGGGTCGCGTGATCGCGCAGCGTCGTCACAATCGCGCGTTTGACCGAATCGAAGACTTGATGGCCATAGCGCAATCGCACGTCGCTTTTTGTCGGGTGGACGTTGGGATCGACGTGTTCGGGCGGCAGCGTCAAAAAGAGCGCGCCGTACGGCTGGCGGCCGATCATCGCGAAGGTCGCATACCCCGCGGTCCACGCGCCCGCAAGCAGCGTGCTGCGCAGCAAACGCCCGTTAACGAACAGCAGCTGCATGCGGCGGTCCGGACGATCGTTTCCCGGTGAACTGATGTAGCCGGTGAGCGCGCCCTGCATACCGCGCGCAGCTTCGGCCGAAAGCGGCATGAGCGTTTCTGCCGCGCTTTTCCCAAACACCATCGCAAGGCGAGCCTGCATATCGACCGTTGCCGGCATCACCCAAACTTCTTTCCCGCCGTGATGCAAGGAGAACGTGATACCCGGATACGCCAAAGCGAACGTCGAGAGCCACCCGGAGATGCGGTTGAACTCGGCGCTCGCAGATCGCAAGTATTCGCGGCGAACTGGAACGTTTGCGAAGAGATTTCGCGCGCGAACCGTCGTTCCGACGGGCGCGGCAGAAGGCTCGACGCGACCGGCACGTTCCGCATGCGCGCTAATCCGCGCACCGATCTCCGCGTTCGATTCCCGCGAGAGGATCTCGAGCTGCGCGACGGCGGCGATGCTCGCAAGTCCCTCGCCGCGAAAACCAAGCGTGTCGATGGATTCCAAATCGCTCGCAAGCGCAAGTTTGCTGGTGGCATGCCGCTGCACTGCGAGCGGCAAATCTGCGGGCGCGATCCCGCTGCCGTCGTCAACCACCTCCACGAGCGCGATGCCGCCTTCTTCCAGCGTGACCGTGATGCGCGTGGCACCCGCATCGACCGCGTTTTCAACCAGTTCTTTCACAACCGAAAGCGGGCGTTCGATGATTTCGCCTGCGGCGATTTGTCCGATCGTCTGCGGGTCGAGAATGTGAATCGGGCTAGTCAAAGCGGTGCTTCTCGACGGCGGCCTGTACAGCGATAACGTCGTCATACAATGGCTCGGCGGCATCGGGAATAAACTCGTGGCGGCTATAATTCATTCGCTTTGCAGCAACGAAAGCTGCGCGGCCGGAGCGACCTTCGCAAGCCGGCGTTTGAGGGGAACCTGTTCTTCCACGTCGGCCTTGCCGCTCAGCGCGTCGGCGATTTCCTGTGCGCGCTCGACGACCGCATCGGGAAGGCCGGCCATGCGCGCGACCTCGATTCCGAACGAACGCGACGAACTTCCGGGGAGCACGCGGTGAGAGAAGACGGGGCCGCCGTCGGGTCCCGTGCTTTCCACGGCCGTGATGTGATAATTCGCGACGTTTTTCCAATGATCGGCCAGCGAAACCAACTCGTGAAAATGCGTTGCGAATAGCACCATCGGGGAAAGGTTCTCCAGGCCGAGCAAAAACTCGCAGATTGCCTGGGCGATCGAAAGGCCGTCGATCGTTCCGGTTCCGCGGCCAACCTCGTCGATGAGCAGCAAACTGCGTCCCGTGCACCGGCGCAGAATGTTCGCAGCCTCCGCCATCTCGAGATAGAACGTCGATTGTCCCGACGCAAGATCGTCGCCGGCGCCGATACGCGTAAAGATCCGGTCGACGATGCCGAGTTTCGCGCTTTTCGCCGGAACGAACGATCCCATTTGCGCCATGATCGTCAGCAGCGCCGTCTGCCGCAGATACGTCGACTTGCCGCCCATGTTCGGTCCGGTCAGCAAAATAAAGCGGTGATCGCCGGTGCGCAGATGCAAATCATTCGGCACGAAGTTGGTGCGGAGTATCGTCTCCATAACCGGATGGCGGCCATCGAGAAACTCGATTTCGCTTCGCTCGGCCAAGACTGGGCGGACGTATCCCCGTTCTGCCGCGCATTGAGCTAGCGAACACAGCACGTCGACTTCGGCGATGGCCTGCGCTGCAGCGAGCAATTCATCGATTCGCGCGGCGATGCGCTCGACGAGATCGGCGAAGAGACGCTCTTCGAGACGCTGTTGCCGCGACTGCGCAGTTGAAATCGCAATTTCGAGTTCTTTCAACTCCGGCGTAATGAACCGTTCGCCGTTCGTGAGCGTCTGCTTGCGCACGTAATCCGCCGGCACTTGCGCGACGTAACTTTTACTGACCTCGATCGCGTAGCCGAACGCACTGGCGTACTTCACCTTGAGAGACTTGATGCCGGTGCGCTCTCGTTCGCGTTCTTCGAGTTCGGAAAGCTTGCCGCGCGCATCGGTACGCAGCGAGACGCACTCCGCAAGTTCGGCGTCGGCTTCGGGGCGAATGACGCCGCCGTCAGCGATCTGGGCGGGCGGCTCGTCGACGAGCGTCGTTTGCAAGTCCGCAAGCATCTCTTCGAAGTCGCCGATACGTTCGAGCAGCGGCGCAAGCGCCTTCGGCGCGACCTGCTTAAACGGACGAACGGCGTGAAGCGTTCGCCGCAGCGATGCAACGTCGCGCGGCAATGCGCGTTTGAAGCGCACTTTTTGCGTGATGCGTTCCAAGTCAAAGCATCCACGCAGCAGTTCTTGCATCGAATCGCGCCGCACGTGCTCGTCGATCAGCGCCTGTACGCTGCGCTGCCTTTCGACAATTGCGTTCCCGTCGACGAGCGGCGCGAGAATCCAGCGCGCAAGCATGCGCGAACCCATCGACGTGGCGCATTTATCGAGCGTTGCAAGCAGCGTCGCCTTCGGATTCGCGCCGAGCGCTCTGGTCAGTTCAAGGTTTTTGCGCGTATTCGGATCGAGCGAAAGAAACGTCCGGTGGCGGTAAAATTGCGGCGCGTTGAGGGGAGTTTCCGAGCCCGCGACGCCTGTACGCCGGACAAAACCTACGAGCGCATCCAGGGCGCGGTGAATCGCCAGCGACTCGTCGAGCGAGAATCCGTCGACCGGGCCGCGTGCGCGTCCGTCGACAACGGCGAGGCTCGGCGGCGTAACACGTGCGCCGATACTCTCGAGTGAATCGGCAAGGGCCGCGCGCAGTTCAGCGGCTACGTCGGCGACGATTTCGGCCGGCGCGATTCGTCCAAGTTCCGCCATCAGTTCGTCGTATGCGGACTCGCCGCTTAGTGCCGTGCCGGCGCAAAGCCCGGTCGAGATGTCGGCGTAGGCGAGTGCAAACGTGCCGTCGACGGCGGTCACCGCAGCGAGATAATTGTTTTGCTTACCGTCGAGCAGCTGATCTTCAATAAGCGTACCCGGCGTAACGATGCGCACGACGTCACGCCGCACCAATTTGTTCGGCTGCGGCACTTCGAGTTGCTCGGCAAGCGCAACGATGAAACGCTGCTGCACGAGGCGCGCCAAATACTGCGAGAGCGCATGATGGGGAACGCCCGCCATCGCGACGCGTTTTCCGCCGCCGGCTTCCTTTGAAGTTAGCGCAATTGAAAGCGCACGAGCGATCGTTTCGGCGTCGTCACCATAGGCTTCGTAAAAATCACCGACGCGGGAGAGTAAAATCGCTTCCGGATGGCGCGATTTCATCCCGAAATATTGCTGGAGCATCGGTGAGAACTGCTGTTGCGCACTCACGCTGAAGGCCCGATTCGTCGCACAGGCTGTGGATAACTTGTTGGTGTTTTGTGGGGAACTATGCGATCAGACTAATCGCCGGCCGCGCCACGCCTATGGCGCTTGCGTCGAAGCGCTCGGCTCGCCCCACAATCGTACCGGTGCAGCCCCAAATAAAACCTTCGTGGATCTCGATGTCGAGCCATGGTTGCGCGGCATACAGTGCTTCATGATAGTCCGGCGGCATGGGCGCTACGATCGTCGCGTTATCCGGGGTTTTTGCAGCGAGTTTGCTCGCGTCTTTTTTCGAGGCACCCTGAACGAGCGCGCGAACCGTCGTGCCGATCTTGCGTTCGTGGTACGCGCGTGACGCGGCGTTCTGCGCGTCGGCCAAACGTTTGAAGCGCTCGCTCGCAACTTCGGGCGCCACCTGCTCCCAGCGTGCCGCCGGCGTACCGCGGCGCGGCGAATAAATGAACATGTACGCGTTCGCAAAGACGCCGGTCTTAACGTAGTCGAGCGTCGCGCGAAAATCGTCTTCGCTTTCTCCGGGAAAGCCGACGATGACGTCCGTCGTTATCGCCCAGCCGGGCAAGTAGCGTTGAATCAGTTCGACTTTATCATTGAATTGTTCGATCGTGTACTTGCGGTTCATGCGGCGCAGAATCGGGTCGCTCGCAGACTGCAGCGGTAAATGGACGCGCGCGTTGAGCTGCGGAATCTCGGAGAGATCGCGCACGATCTTCTCCGTGAAGTCTTTGGGATGCGGCGAAATGAACGTTAGGCGTTCGAGTCCGGGTAATGCCGCAACGCGCTTGCACAGATCGCCAAAATCGGATCCGCCGGCCGGATCTTTGTAGGCGTTTACCGTTTGGCCGACGAGCATGACTTCGCGCGCCCCGCTATCGATGCGCTCGCGAACTTCGGCGAGAATATCGCTCGCAGGCCGGTGGTCGAAGCGCCCGCGCACGTGCGGCACGATGCAGAACGTGCAGTAATACGAACAGCCGCGCTGCACGGTGACGAATCCGCGCAAATGTGAAAAAGCATCGGTAACACAGTCCGCGGCACCGCCGAACGGCATCAGCAGAGCACGCTCTTCCGAGAGATCGGTATCTTCGAACTGCGGCCGCCAGCGTGCGATCGCATCACCCATCTGCGCCAGTTCGGACGTACCGAAGACCGCATCGACGTGCGGCACCTTTTTCTGCATTCGATCGCGATCTTGTTCGGCCAGACATCCCATCACGACAAGCTTGAGCGCCGGGTCGGCTTGCTTGAGCACTTTGAAGTGATTCATACGCCCGTATGCGCGCCGTTCAGCATTGTCCCGAACCGTGCACGTATTGAGCACGAGAACGTTCGCTTCTTCGGGCCGCTGTGCGATGTGGTACCCGGCCGACGCCGCGCGATCCGCGATGTACTGCGAATCGGCTTCGTTCATCTGACAGCCGAACGTCTCGATATAGATGCTTGCCATGGGGGGGCTTAGGGTTTGACAGGCGCCGCCGGAGCGCCTGTTCAAACACCCATGCCGTGCATCCCGCTGCAGAACACGATGGAGCGATGCTGCGGCCCGCCACCGTCGCGATCGTCGGCCGGCCCAACGTCGGCAAAAGCGCTCTTTTCAACCGCCTCATCGGTCAACGGCTCGCAATCGTCGAAGATACGCCCGGCGTTACCCGCGACCGGCTGTACGCGCTGTGCGAGTGGCGCGGTCTTACCTTTAGCTTAGTCGATACGGCCGGTATCGATCCGGACCAAGACAAGCAAACCGATTACATCGCGATTTCGACTCGTCGTCAAGCCGAAGCAGCCGCGCATGAAGCCGACGCCGTGCTCTTTGTCGTCGATGCGGCTTCCGGACGCCACCCGCTCGACGACGACGTCGCACTCATCCTGCGCCGGACGCGCAAGCCCGTCGTGTTGGTCGCAAACAAAGCGGAGTCGCCAAGCGCGGCGACGGCGGTGTACGGCGAATTCGCGCCGCTCGGTTTCGGCGATCCGGTTGCGGTCTCGGCGATTCATGGCGAAGGCACCGGCGATCTGCTCGACCGCGTAGTCCAATATATTCCGCCGGAGCTGCCTTCGGCGAATTTGGAGGGCGAACTCTCGCTTGCGCTGGTAGGCCGTCCCAACGTCGGCAAAAGCTCGCTGCTCAACTCGATGCTCGGCGAAGAACGCGCGGTTGTATCGGACGTTCCGGGGACGACGCGCGACGCGATCGACACGATCTTCCGATTTCACGAACACCGCATTCGCCTTATCGATACGGCGGGCGTTCGGAAAAAACCGCAGCAGCACGGCGCGATCGAATATTACTCCGCGCTGCGCTCGCTCCATGCGATCGCGCGCTGCGATATCGCAATTTTGCTCTTCGATGCCATGCACGGAATTCTGGCGCAGGAACGCCGCCTGGCGGGGATGATTCTGGAAGAGCGCAAAGGCCTGGTCATCGTCGGCAACAAGTGGGATCTGGCGCGCGAACAAGGCGAGTACAGCCAAGGCGAACTCATCAACGTAATTTACGAACAAATGCCGTTTGCGCGGTTCGCGCCCGTTACGTTCCTGTCCGCAAAAACGCGGCGGCGTCTCGGAAGCCTCATGCCGCTGGTCATGAAAGTTGCGAACAATCTGGATCGCCACGTTCCAACCGCGCAGCTCAACAACGTTATCCGCGATGCCGCGCTCGCACATCCGGCGCCGGCGATCGGCGGCAAACCATTCAAGATTTATTACTGCTCCCAGCCGGCCGCGCATCCGCCGCTCTTCGTGTTCCACTGCAACGATCCGGAATTGGTCCAAACGTCGTATAAGCGCTTTTTGGAAAACGTCATCCGCCAGAATTTCGATTTTGAAGGCGTACCCCTCACGCTCGAATTCCGCGAACGTTCGCGCCCGGAGGATGAAGAGTGACGTACGCCGCCGTAGCGATCGTCGCATTTCTGCTCGGCTCGATCCCGTTCGGTTTGATAATAAGCCGGCTTTTCTACAAAACCGATATCCGCCGGTCGGGCAGCGGCAACATCGGCGCGATGAATGCGCTTCGCACGCTGGGCAAAACCGGCGCCGCTGCCGTGTTGATTCTCGATGCGGCAAAGGGCGTAATTCCCGCACTTATCGCAATGCGCGTGCTGCACAGTACGGAGCTCGCGGCGATCGCCGCCGCGGCATCCGTGCTTGGCCACTGCTTTTCACCGTGGCTCGGGTTTAAAGGCGGAAAGGGCGTCGCAACGTCGTTCGGCGCGATCTTCGCATTATCGTGGCCGGCGGGTCTTGTGACGATCGCAGGCTGGCTCGTCGGCGCGCTCTCGACGACGTATTCCTCGGTCGGTTCGATGCTCGCAAATATCGTCGCGCCCTTCGCATTGTGGTATTTCACGCGTGATCCGTGGCTTACCGGCTACGGAGTCTTCGCAGCGTTCTTCATTATCTATACGCATCGCGAGAACATCGGGCGCATCCGTCGCCACGAAGAGAAAGGTATCCCCTTCTTGCGCAGAGACAGCTCGGCTGCTTCTTAAACCCAACGACCAGGGTCCGCAGACCCAGGGTGCGTATTGGGCGAGGTCATGATTTCATCGAACGACCTGCGCAATGGCGTTACCATTCTCGACAACGGCCAACTTTGGACCGTCATTGAATTCTTGCATGTAAAACCCGGCAAGGGTTCGGCGTTCGTGCGCACGCGTTTGAAGAACGTCAAGACCGGAGCAACCGTTGAAAAGACGTTCCGCGCCGGTGAAAAGCTTGAGCGAGCCACCGTCGATAACCGCACGATGCAGATGTTGTACAACGATTCCGACGGCTACCACTTCATGGATCAGGAGACGTTCGAAAACGTGACCCTGCAGCGCGACGTCATCGGCGATCCCGCAGACTTCTTGAAGGACGGCATGGTCGTCGACGTGCAATTCCACGACGGCAATCCGATCGGCGCCGATCTGCCGGCGCACGTCGAACTCAGGGTCGACCAAACCGATCCCGGGTTCAAAGGCGACACCGCCACAGGCACAACGAAACCGGCGACGCTTGAAACCGGTGCGGTCGTCAACGTTCCGCTGTTCGTCAATCCGGGCGATCTGATCCGCATCGACACGCGCGATCGCCGCTACATTGGCCGCGTAGGCACGTAGAGCTTAACACTGCTCTACTTCTGGCTGTTCGCGACGGGTCTGGGCGCGAGCATTTTCGGTTCGATGGTTGGACTCGGGGGCGGCTTCATTGCCGTCCCCGTTTTGCTCTTGTTCTTCGGCTTGCCGCCGGCGCAAGCGTCGGGAACGGCGCTCGCACTCGTCGTCGCAAACAGCGGCGCCGGCGCGTTCACGTATTTTTTGCAGAGACGCGTGCACGTGCAGATCGGTTTGCTCGTTGCTGCCGGCGGATTTCCCGGAAGCATTGTGGGGGCGCTTCTTTCCGCGCGCATCTCCTCGCAGCTCTTCGATTGGCTCTTTGCCGCATTTCTTATCGGCGTGTCCATCGACATGATCGCGAACCGCCGGAGGCGCATCGCGAAACGTCCCCAAGGCGCGCAAGTGATTAGCGGAATGCCGTGGCATCGCAGTTTGATCCTCGGATTCGCGGTGGGTTTGATCTCCAGTCTTTTCGGCATCGGCGGCGGCGCGCTGCTGGTGCCGTCCCTGCTTTACCTTTCCGATCTGCCGGCGCACATGATCAGCGCGACGTCGCATTTCGGCATCGTTCTCACCTCGCCGGTCGGGTTTGCGACGCATTGGTGGCAGCACGATATCAAATGGACGTTCGTTGCGCCGCTCGTTGCCGGCGGAATACTCGGCGGTCCCATCGGCGCCCGGCTCTCCCTGCGTTTGAAAGAAACTCGGCTGATGATGTATGTTGCCGCAGCGTTAAGCATCGCGGCTCTGGCGCTCGTGGTGCGGCATTTTGTCCCGTGAGCCTACAGGCTCTTAGCGCAGGCTTGACAGAGCGGACAGGGATGACGCCGCTCCTTCCTTCAATTAAGACCTAAGTCATGTATCCCGTCGGGTCGCTCTCGAGCGGCGCGGGTTCGGTTACCGAACTCGAGCGGCTCTTTGAGATCACGCGAGATGTTCTTGGGGCGCCATCGCTAGATGAGGCGCTTACTTCGCTTGCGCGCGGCGTTCAAGATCTTTTCGGCTGGCGTTTCGTTACGATGGTTGCCGCCGAAGAACCCAACGGCGAGTTGCGCCGGCGCGTGCTGCTGGGATATCCCGGCGACGTCATCGCGCAGCGCCTCAACGAGACCGTCGACCGTAACGCGTTCAACCAAATGCTCCAAAGTGCAGTCCGTTTCTTTGAAGACTGCTATTTCTTTCCGGCTGAAAAAGAAGCGCACTGGGGCTGGTCGATCTACGCCGGGGTAAACCCGAACGGGGTCACGCGGCATTATCCAAGTCAGTGGCACGAACGTGACGCGTTGGTGCTGACGCTGCACGACCGCGACGGATTGATGATCGGCTACATGTCGCCCGACGGACCCATCAACGGCGAAATTCCCAGCGCGCAAACGTTGCGCGCCATGCAGGTCTTCGTCAATCTCATGGGCATGGCGCTGGACAAAGCGCGCTCGCAAAGCCGTCTCCAATACGAAGCGACGCACGATTCGCTAACCGGCCTGCCGAATCGCACCGTCTTCTCGCTGGAACTCGCTCGCGCGCTGGAAGCCGTGCAGGCCGGCGATACGCACGATCGCGCCGTCATCTATCTGGATCTCGACGAATTCAAATCGATTAACGATACGCTGGGCCATCTCGCCGGCGATGACGTGCTCAAAGAAGCGGCGGCGCGCCTGCGATCGGTCATCGACGAGCGTTTCATCGTTGCGCGCATGGCCGGCGACGAGTTTGCGGTTTTGCTTGCCGAAACGACGCCCGAAGCGACCGCCGAGGTGCTCGACATCATTCACCGCACCCTGCGCATTCCGTACTGCATTGCGGGCCGCGAAATCGTCATGACGGCGAGCGTCGGGGTTGCGCCGGTGGACCGTCAGTACACGTCGATCGCCGAAGTGCTGCGCGATGCAGACACGGCGATGTACCACGCCAAGAGCGAAGGCCGCAACCGCAGCGCGCTCTTCACCGCCAGCATGCACGAAGAAGCGCTGCGCCGGCTCTCGCTGCGCATGCACCTGCGCTCGGCGATCGAGCAAAACCAATTCGTCGTCCTCTATCAGCCGATCGTGACGCTCGGTGACGGCAATATTTGGGGCGTCGAAGCGCTGCTGCGCTGGCACCATCCCGAACAAGGCTATCTATCTCCGGCGTCGTTCTTGCCGCTGGCCGAAGAAATGGGCCTGATGGTTCCGGTCGGTCATTTCGTGCTGACGACTGCGTGCCGCCAGCTGCGCGAATGGCAAAAGGCATTTCCCCAGCGCGATCTGCGCATGAACGTGAATCTGTCGGTGCAGGAAGTGTTGCAGCCCGACCTGCCCGACTTCATCGCCGCACTCGTAAAAGAAAACGAGTTACGACCGGGACAGCTCTCGCTCGAGATCACCGAAACCTCGATTCTGCAGAGCGAACAGCGCGCCACGGGTCTTCTTACGCAGCTCAAAGCCGCGGGCGTACGCATCTGCATCGACGACTTCGGCACCGGCTACTCCTCGCTGCGGTACATCAAGACATTGCCGGTCGACGCGTTCAAAATCGATCAAACCTTCATCGCCGAAGTCAACGACGAGAAGAGCGAGCAGATCATCGAGCTGCTCGTGCGGCTTGGTGACGCGTGCGACTTAGGCGTGACGGCCGAAGGCATCGAAAGCGCGGCGCAGGCGGAACGCTTGCTCGCCCTCGGATGCACCTACGCTCAGGGATTGTACTTCCACCCGGCCATGCCGGCGGAGCTGATACCGAACCTTTTGCGATAGATTGCGCTCGGGCGTGGGTACCATGCTCGCGTATGGTCGTTCGAACAGACCTGGCGACTTCGCGTTTGGGCCAGCCGATTAGCACGGTCGAACGCGGCACGATTGCTGAAGATTCTTGGTGGCACACGTGCCGGTGGAGCTGGCCATGCGGCTGCAGCGGTGAAATTATTGCGGGTTCATTGATCGAACTGAGCTGCTGCGAAGCGCACTCGAAATAATTGCTGCCGCAAGCCGTGCATAACGCGGTGCGTCACGCGCCATCATCGGCAAATCCAGCCACGCGCGCGGATTAAAAATAACGGTCTTCGGATTGGCCCACGCCTCCGATATTTCGTGCTTCGGCGTATCGAGAACCACGCGCACCGCTGCAATACCGTCTGCGTTGATGCGCCCCGTCTCCATGTCGACGCCCGCGTAACCCTGCGACGCCCACCTTTGGCGCTGCGCGCCGTGAACGATTGCATCGCTGGTGAGAAGCGGTGCGTCGACCGGCTCAATGCCCAGCGACCGTGCTGCGGCGATAAGCGCCTCCGCCGTCTGCACATCGCACTGTTCGATCGTTCCATCGGGACGGCGTACGCTGCGCGGAATCAGCACCGTTCCCCCCGGTAAGTCCTCACGCAGGCCGCCTGCAACGCCGCAACTGATTGCGGTTCCAGAAATGCGATCGTGCTCGCGGCTGAGCGAGATGCCTGCCTGCAGGACGTTGATATCGGGCGGCAACGCCCTTCGCGCGGCTTGATATTCAAGCCCCATCGCGGTGACGACCGTTATCACGCGTAGTTGTGGTCGCGATACCACTGTACCGCGCGACTAAATGCATCGCGCGCGGAGCCCGGCGCAAATCCCAGTTCGCGCGCCGCCTTTGAATTATCCGCAAACATGCGCTCGCGTGAAAGCCGCACTCCTTCGAGCGGTACCGCGGGTTGCGCCGATTTCCTAACGCGGCATCGCGCTTCATCGACATACGCGGCCGCAAGCGCAACGCCGAACGGAATACGGTAACGCGGCATCGGTTTGCCCGTAATTTCCGCCAAGAGTTTCCACACGTCGTCGAGCATCAGGTTTTCGCCGCCCAGTATGTACCGTTCACCCGCCCGTCCGTGCTTGAGCGCGGCAACGTGCGCCCGCGCAACGTCCTCAACCGGGACGACATTCAATCCTCCGCGTGGCGGTTTGACGACCATTTTGCCTCGCGCGAATTCGACGATCATTTGACCGGTCGGCGTGGGTTTCCAATCGCCCGGACCGACGGGCGCCGTCGGCAATAACGCGACAACCGGAACGCGTCCCGCAAATGCGGCACGCTCTTGTTCGAGTTTCGAGTGATGATATCCGGACGCGCGCCCTTCCGTTGCCCAATCGTTTTCGTTGCGAGGGCGATCGCCGCTGCATGGACCCAGCGTTGCGGAACTTGACGTAAGAACAACGCGCTCGACGCGCGCCACGCGCGCTGCTTCTACGAGGCCGGCCGTGCCGATGACGTTGACTTTATGAGTCAGCGCGCGGTCCGCCGGAGCAAACGAATAAAGCGCGGCGCAGTGCACGACGTAGCGGCAGCCGTCGAGGGCGCGCGCGAAGGCGCCGACGTTGGTGAGGTCGCCTTGGACGATTTGCACTTGCGTGTGACGCAGTTTTTGCGTGCGTGACAAAGCGCGCACGTGGTAACCGGCGCCAAGCAGTTCGCGAAGCACGTGCGCTCCTACGAACCCGCTGGCGCCGGTCAAAAAGACGGTGTCGACCGATCCGTTAGTGTGCAAGAGCGGCGCGAATCGATTCCTTGATGGACGCGGTCGTTTTGGCAACCGCGGTAGGTTCGTATCCGCAGTGCGCCATGCAGTTGGCGCATTTGGGATGTTTGCCGCGGCCGTACTTCGACCAATCCGTTTCTTCGATTAGCTCTTTGTACGTTTTCGCGTACGGCTCGTCGGACATCAGATAGCAGGGGCGCTGCCATCCGAACAGCGAGTACGACGGAATGCCCCACGGCGTGCATTCCATATCGAGCTTGCCCTCGAGGAAATCGAGATAGACGGGGCTGTGATTCAAGCGCCACTTCTTACGGTTGCCGCCGGAAAAGGCGTCGCGGAAGATCGCGCGCGTGCGCTCGACGCCGAGGAAGTGTTCCTGGTCCGGCGCTTTTTCGTATGCGTATCCCGGCGAAATCTGCATCGAGTCGACTTTGAGTTCGTCGTTCAAATAATCGAGCACGCCGCGAATCGCTTTCGCATCATCCGGATCGAAGAACGTCGTGTTCGTCGAAACGCGAAAGCCTTTCTCTTGCGCGACTTTGATTGCCGCAACAGCCTTGTCGAACGTCCCTTCCCGGCACACGACTTCGTCGTGACGCTCGCGCAAGCCGTCCAGATGAATCATCCACGTGAAGAGCGGATGCGGTTTGAACTTGTCGATCTTCTTCTCGAGCAGCAGCGCGTTCGTGCAAACGATGACGACCTTCTTGCGCTTGATGAGCTCGTCGACCAGGCGCGGCAAGTCGTCGTACACCAGCGGTTCGCCGCCGGCAATTGAAATGACCGGCGCTCCGCACTCCTCAACCGCGGCCAAACAATCTTCAACGGAAAGGCGTTTGCGAAGCGTTTCGGTGGGGTGCTGAATCTTGCCGCATCCCGCACAGGCAAGATTGCACTGAAAGAGCGGCTCGAGTTCCATGACCAGGGCGTACTTCTTCTCGCCTTTGAGTTTCTTGCCGAAGATGTACTTCGCGATTTGCACTTTTTGTGCCAGCGGGGTACTCATGAAACGCTAACCTGCTCTCTTCCCGTGGATTGACCGGCATGTGCGCGGTAGCGCGCATCCATTGCGAGCGCCATCGTCGGGAACAGATGCCGGTACATGTGATAGTTCAAATAAAAATCTCGCGGAAAACCCGTACCCGTAAAGTACGGTTCATCCCACGTGCCGTCCGCGCGCTGCCGCTCACGCAGGAAATCCAAACCGCGCTGCGCCGAGGGATGTTCTCCCATACCCGCCCATTGCAGCGTCATCACCGCCCAAGCCGTCTGCGACGCCGTGCTCGTGCCGATTCCCGCAAACGATTCATCGACGTAGGAATGACAGCTCTCGCCCCAGCCGCCATCGGCATTTTGCTTCGATATCACCCACTGCGCCGCGCGCGCGATCATATCGCGCCCGGTCTGCAGCTGCGCAAGCGCCGACACGACGCACCACGTTCCATAAATGTGATTGACGCCCCAACGCCCGAACCACGATCCCCATGGCTTTTGCGTTTCGCGCAGATACTTCAGCCCCGATGCAACATACTCGTTGCTTTCATCGTAGCCGAGCATCGCCATCATCTCGAGAACGTGCGCGGTGACGTCTTCGGTCGGCGGATCGATCATTGCGCCGAAATCCGAGAACGGCATGCGGTACAAGATTTCGCTGGTGTTATCGCGATCGAACGCAGCCCACGCGCCGTTGCCGGAACGCATCGCCAGCGTCCACTTCACCGCGCGATCGATCGCGGCACGCACGCTATCATTGTCACTCTGAGCCGGTCGAAGGGCGCCTTCGAGCAGCGAGCACACAATCACCGCAGTGTCGTCGACGTCCGGATAAATATCGTTGTCGAATTCAAAGGCCCAGCCGCCGTTGGGAACGCCTTTGCAGCGCACCTGCCAGTCGCCCCACATGTCGGCGGGAATTTGCTCTTTGAGCATCCATTCAACAGCTTTTTTCATTGCGGGATGATCGGCGCGCAGCCCCGCTTGATAGAGCGCGCGAATCGCCCATGCCGTATCCCACACCGGTGACATGCATGCTTGAAACCGCCATCCCGTTTCGTCGACAAACGCAAACCGTTCCATGCCGCGCAAGCCTTTTTGCATCACGGGATGATCGACGGGATAGCCTTCGAGGCTCAGCGCGATGAGCGAATACACCCATGGCGGCTGAATGCCGCCCCAGCTGCCGTCGGCTTCTTGCCGCTCGACGACCCACTCGATCATTTTTTTGCACGCCGCTTCGCGCGTCGGCTTGAACGGCGAGGCTTCATACATCTTGAGCGCTTTATCGACCCACCATAGCCAGCCGCCGCCGGGGACGCAATGCATGCGTTCGTGCGTGCCCGGATTGACGACTTCGGAAATGTCGACGCCGAGATCGCGAACCGGACGGCGGGCGATGACCACGCAAAGCGGACCGACAGTTCCGCGAGCCCAGCACGAAAAGTCGTAGAGATTGAACGGCATCCACGGCGGAAAGTAGACGATCTCGGGCGGCATCGTCGGAATACCGTCCCATGGATACTTGCCGAAAAGCGCCATCCAGATCTTTGTGAAGACGCGCGCGTCGGCAAGACCGCCGAGCTTGCGAATGACGGAAAGCGCGCGCTGCATTTCGTCGCGCGCCGGATCGACGCCGAGGACTTTGAGCGCGACGTATGCTTCGATCGTCGTGCTCAAGTCCGCGGGACCGTCGTAATACAGCGCCCACGAGCCATCCTCGCGCTGGTTGTGCAGAATGTGCGCGATAGAACCGTCGCGGATTGGGTCGAGCGAAATACTCAAGAACCGCAGCAGCAGCACGTGCTCTGCGGTCATCGTCACATTCGTCTCGAGCTCGTCCGTCCACCATCCATCGGGATGCTGATGGTCGAGCAGCCATTTCACGGCATTATCGAGGTGGCTCATACCTTTGTCATCTTGAGTTTGTCACCCGAAGTCTCATCGTTGAGCTTGTCACCCGAATTGTCATCCTGAGCTTGTGGAAGGGCGGCCGAGCTTGTCGAGGCCTTTCCATCGCTCGATCCTATAAGCGTTTGCGCCGCGGCAATCCCGCTGCGTACCGCCGACTCCATCGTGTCGGGCCAACCCGTTGCGGTCCATGCTCCGGCGATCGCGAGATTCTGCAGCGCCGTTCGCGGTCCGGGACGCACGCTGCCGGGAGCGGCCAAATACGTGCCTTCCGGATTGCGCGTTGCCGCGCCGCGAATAAGCTTCGCGCCGGCAAGCTTTGGCAAGAAGGTGCGCAGTTCATCCCAGGCGCGCGCGACCATCTCGGAGGTCGGCTTGGCGACGAGTTCGCCGGCGGCGCTGATGCTGCAGCAAAGGTAGCCGGGCGCCTTTTGAAAGACCCACTGCACCGGCGAGTCCAGAAGTGCGGCGAATTCAAAATCGAGCGGTCCGGCATCATGCCACACGTGGACGTCCATGATGGCGAACGGCTCGTACGCATCCAGCGGCGGCACGCCAAGCGCCGCGTAATCGCCAAGCAGTTTCGCTAACGCGCGCGGAGGTACCGCGACTACTGCCGCGTCGAAATGCAGCTCTTCGTCCGACGTACGAAGTATAACGCGGTCTGGGTCCGCCTGGATGGCCAATACGGCGGTGCAGCGGTGCACGGCATCGAGCCGCTCTGCTGCGCGGTCCATAATGTGCGCCAGCGGCACCTTCGAATAGCCGAATCTTGCGGCGCCGTTGCTCGAAAGGAATGCCGTGGAAATTACGAACGCCGCTTCGGCGGCGTTCATGCGTTCCAGCGGCGCATTCAGCGCCGGAACCATGAACGGCTCCCAAAAACTGCGGATCGTGTCCGCGTCCTGCCCGTGCTCGCGCAGCCATTGCGCGAAGCTGAGATTCTCGCGCGCCGTTTGCGGTTTGAACTTGAGCGCAATCAGCGCTCGGCCGATCTGCAGTTTTCCGCGCATCGAAAGATGGCGATATCCCGCAAACGACGCGAACAAATGCTGCGGCGGGGGCAAATTTGCGGCACGTAATTTGCTGCGGACGCCGGTTCTGGAAAACGCGACGACGTCAAAGCGATCTTGCAAATACAGCGCGTCTTGCATGCCCGTACGCCGCACGAAACGCTCGAACTCCGTGCAGCACGCCAAATAGACATGCTGACCGTTGTCGACAACGTGCCCGTCCACTTCGAACGACGTCGCACGCCCGCCGAGCAATCGGCTGCGCTCGAAGAGTTCGACGTGGCGGCCCACATCCTTCAGTTCTATAGCGGCAGCAAGCCCGGCAAGTCCGCCGCCGACAACGGCGATCTTCATGCCGAACCCGACGAGGCACGCAGCCAAGAGCCCAACACTACACGAAGTTTTTCACCCTTCGAAAGCGCTGCACGTTCGCGAAGCGGCAACTGCGGATCGCGTTCGATTTTCTGCAAAATGCCTTCGTAGATGCCGGCCATCGTTTGCACGCATGCGCCGGCTCGCCTCGGAATGTAGCGCAAGACGTCGTAGCCGCTCTCGAACAGTGCGCGCGCACGCTGCGCTTCGAATGCGACGAGCGCAGTCCACCCTTCACCCGGCTCTCCGCGCAGCATCGCCTCGTCGCTGATTCCGAAGCGGCGCAGATCTTCTTGCGGCACGTAGATGCGCCCCATCTCGGCATCTTCACGCACGTCGCGCAAAATGTTCGTCAGTTGCAGTGCGAGACCCAAATCGACCGCCCGCTGCAGTGCTGCGGCATCGGTAAATCCGAAAATGCGGACGCACATGCGGCCCACGATCGATGCAACGAGATAGCAGTATTCGCGCAGCTGATCCCAGGTCTCGTACCGCGTGAAGGTGCAGTCGCGCTCGACGCCGTCGATCAACGCCTGCAGCTCCGATTCGGGAATATCGTAGCGATATACGGCTTTGGCGAGCACTTGCATGACCGGATCGCTGTCGGGCGCAGGCACGCCGGTATAGCAGGCGTGAACGCGTGCCCGCTGCTCGGCAAGACGCTGCGGAATCAGTTGCCGCGAATCGGCGCTATCGACGTCGTCGTCGACTTGCCGCGCGAGGTTGTACAGCGCGTAAATCGCCATGCGCTGATCGTGCGGCAGCGAGATAAAGCCCCAGTAAAAGTTCTTCGCTTCCCGCCGCGCCATTTGACCGCAGAACCGCTCGGCTTCTGCGTCGACCGTCTGCGGACGGCGCACATAACGAACAGCCTCAAGCAGTTTCAGCATTTCGCACCTGACCGGCGCGGCCGGCCGCTTCTAAAGCGGCCCGCACGACTAATCCCATTTTGGCCCGCTTCGATACGGATGGACGCGTCACATCCGTTCGGTAGGCGAGTCGCTTGATGGCATCGCAAATCGCCAGTCCGCCGAGGCGATAGAGCGCGAGCTGCATCCGCAGAGCGCCGGGCGCCATCGCCTCGAGCGTTTTTCCCGAAGCAAGCAGCGTCCGCGCTCGCTCGACCAGAGCTTTCACCGCACCCGTAACGCCGCCTTGTTCGAGATCGTCTTCCAATAGGTAGCTGCGTCCGATGCGTTTGTCTCGGGCGACGTCCTGCGCGTGATTCGCTATCTGCAGCCCGATGCACACGTCGTCCGAGAGCTTTTCCGTAACCTCGTTCGCGATTCCGAAAAAGCGCAACACCACGCGCCCGACCGGTGCTGCGGAAAGCATGCAATACGCGTGCAATTGCGGCCAGTTGCGATAACTAAAGACTTGCTGGTCTTGTTCGTTGGCGGCGATGAGATCGACGAAGGGCTGCTTGTCCAGTCCATAGTGATCCACGGTCTCGCGAAGCGCAATAAGCACCGGATGCACGGCGGGCCGTCCTTCGAAGAACGCTTCGGTTTGCGCGCGCCACGATGCAAGACGCTCGAGCGCTTCGTGCGGGGATCCGCTCTCGTCCCCGAAGTCATCCGTCGTCCGGCAGAAGCCGTAAAAACGCATGAGATCCCTCCGCACGCGCCCCGGAACGATGCGCGACGCAACGGCAAAGTTCTCGTAGTGCCTGGTTGCCAACGAGCGGCAATAGGCGTCTGCAGAGTCTATCTCACGCATTACAGTTCTTGGGTGTAGTGTAAGATACGTTTGGTTTCGCGCAAATCGGAAAGCGTTCGTTCGCCAAGTCCGAACATCGCGACGCGAAGCACTTCGTGCAGTTCGCGTGCCAGATTCGCAGCCGCCTCAAAACTCGTCGCCGCCGCGCGCAAGAACGGACCGGCGATGCCGACCAGATCTGCACCCAGGGCGACCGCTTTCACGATATCCAAGCCCGAACGAATGCCGCCGCTGGCGATCAGCAAACCGCGAGGCTCGATGCGACGCGCCGCACGTAAGCATTCCGCCGTCGGGATACCCCATCCGGCAAATGCCGCGGCAGCATTTGCCCGCCACGGTTCCTCGATACGGTGACGCTCGACTTCGCTCCACGACGTCCCACCCGCGCCCGCGAGATCTACTGCAGCGACGCCGGCATCAAAGAGCGCGCGCACGGCATCAGGCGCGATCCCCCAGCCGACCTCCTTGACGATCACCGGCACGTCCAGCTGCTTGCAGAGCCGCGCGATTTTTTCGAGCAATCCGGCAAAGCACGTGTCGCCTTCAGGCTGCAGCGCCTCTTGAATCGCATTTAAATGAAGCACGAGCGCATCCGCTTGAAGCAGTTGCACGAGCTTGCGGCATTCTTTGGCGCCGTAGCCTTTGTTCAATTGCACCGCGCCCAGATTTGCGAAGAGCAGCACATCGGGGGCGAGCGAGCGCACGTCGAACGTGCCGGCGAGTTCAGGCCGTTCGATCAGCACGCGCGCCGAGCCCAACCCCATCGCGAAACGCTGTTCCTGCGCGACCTTCGCGAGCACATGATTGATCTGACGCGCTTGCGCCGTGCCGCCCGTCATGCACGAGATAAGAACCGGCGCAGCGAGTTTGCGTTCGAACAGCGTCGTCGACGTGTCGACCTGCGCGAGATCGATCTCCGGCAGCGCGCAATTCACGAAGCGGTAATCTTCGAACCCGCTCGCGACGCCCTTTGCGTCGACGTCGCGTTCCAAGTTGATACGAACGTGATCGGCCTTGCGGGAAGGCGTTCCGTTCCCGGCGTCAGCGAGATCGCGTTGCAACGTAGTACGCTACCTCCTCGAATTCGCCGAGAGCATCCTTCGAAATGCCGCTGCGCGCGATCGCGTCAACCGATTTTTCCGCATATCGTTCCGCCGCACTGCGGGTGAGCGCATCGCCGCTCACTTCATCGAGCAAGGCGCGCAGCTTCGGTTCGGGATCGTCTTGTTGGTCCCGAAAGAGCTCGCGCAGCCGGCGCCGCTGCAGCGTCGACATGGCGCGCACACCGGCGACGACGGGGAAGGTCATCTTATAGCGTGCGGCATCGCCGCTGCTCGACTTTCCGGTAACCGCCGGATCGCCGTACATCCCGAGCCAGTCGTCACGAATCTGAAATGCCGTTCCGAGTAAACGCCCCGCGCGGTGAAAATGGCGCGCGCGCGAAACGTCTGCGCCGGCCATTAAAGCACCCGCCTGAAGAGCTGCGCCCAAAAGTGCGCCGGTTTTGGCAGCGACCATCCGCAGGTACGCGCGCAGCGTCGTATCGACGCGGCCTTCAAGCTCGAGGTCGAGACATTGTCCTTCTATAACTTGCATGCCCGCCTCGGCGATTGACGCCACTGCGTCCAGCGCCGCTTTGGGATCCGCGGCGTCCTTGGCAACGGAGAGAAACGCGAGCGCGTGCATCGCGTCGCCGGCATTAATCGCTTGCGGAATGCCCCACAGCGACCAGACCGTTTCGCGGTTGTGGCGTTTGCGGTCGCCGTCCTGGATATCGTCGTGCACGAGGGTGAAATTATGAAACCACTCTATCGCGGCAGCAGCCGGCAACGCAGCATGCGGTTTCGATCCGCATGCCGAGCACGCCCACAGACATAAACTGGGCCGCACGAGTTTACCGGTCTTGAGCGCTTGCGGCCGGCCCGCCTCATCGGCCCACCCCATATGATAGGCGACCATTTTGGCGGAAAGCCAGGACGCCGGCAGCGCGTGTCCGCGCATAAAGTCCGCGATGATGCTGCGGTGACGGCTCAGAAGCAGCGGCTCGACATCGCCGCCGCTCGCCGGTCGTTTTGAGATAGGCCGCGCACGGCGGGTCGAATACGAGTCGATGTTCAGCTCCTACTCACGCGTCGACGGGTCGGGACGACCGCTAACCTGCGCTTGGCCGCGCCTGAGCCGGAAGCCTCCCCGAGGGCAGAAGGCAACCGTGAGGAATGAACGCGCCGTGCGGCAGCTTATTGTAACGGCGGATGACTTCGGTCTCGCGCTACCGGTGAACGAGGCGATCGAACGGGCGCACCGCGACGGCATTCTTTCGACGACCAGCTTGATGGTCGCGGCGCCGGCAACGGCCGACGCGGTGGAGCGCGCACAACGTCTGCCCTCGCTGCGAGTCGGTCTGCACGTCGTACTCGTCAACGGCCGCCCTGAATTGCCGCCCCAACACGTGCCGCATCTAGTAGACGGGCGCGGCGCATTCGCAACCGACTTGTTTTCAGCAGGCGTCCGCTACTTTTTTACGCCGGGTATTCGCAAAGAGCTCGAGGCGGAAATCCGCGCACAGTTCGCGGCTTTTGCTGCGACCGGATTGCCGCTCGACCACGTAAACGCGCAAAACCACATGCACGTGCACCCGACGGTACTTTCGCTGATCCTGAAGGTCGGGCGCGAGTACGGCGTGCGCGCAATCCGCATTCCGCGGGAACCGTTTTGGCCGTCCTGGCGCGCAATGCGGTCGGAAGGCCCGGCGCGTTTGCTGACTGCGGCGTGTTTGCTGCCGTGGCTTTCACTGATGCGCCTGCGATTGCGCATGGCCGGCATTGCGACGAACGATTACGTATTCGGAATGCACGAAACCGGGCACATGACGCCCTCGCGCGTGCGCGCGTTCATCGCGCATCTGCCGCGCGGCACATCGGAGCTGTACTTTCATCCGGCGACGCATACGTGGCCGGAAGCGTTTCCACCCGACTATGATTTTGCGGGTGAGTTTGCCGCACTCGTCGATCCGCACGTTCAGCGCGACCTTCGCGAATCGGGGATACAACGCACCACGTTCACGGAACTTGCAGCCGCGCATGCTCGATAGCTTTCAGCGATGGGCGAGTGCCGCCGCGTTGATCGCGACGGCTGCCGGCGCCGCGTACACGATCGTCGCGATCGCGCGTATACGTGCCTTTCGCAGGTCGCTTTCAGCGCCTCGTCCGCCGTTCAGCGCGCCCGTTACGGTACTCAAACCACTCCACGGTGACGAACCGGATCTGTACGCAAACTTGAGTTCATTTTGCGAACAGGCATATCCCGAGTTCCAAATTATTTTCGGAGCGGCCGATGCGCAGGACCGCGCACTCGACGTTGCGCGGCAAGTGCAGCGCGACCATCCGGAATGCGACATTGCGATCGTCGGCGGGCGCGCAGCGACGGCAAACAATCCGAAGATTGGCAATCTGCTCGGGATGATGCCCGTCGTTAAGCACGACATCATCGCGATCGCGGACAGCGACATCCGCGTCGGCAAGGACTATTTGCAAGCCGTCGCCGCAACTTTTGCGGATGCGAACACGGGCGCAGCGACGTGCATTTACGGCGGTATTCCGAACGATTCGCTTGCGTCACGCCTGGGTGCGATGTTCGTAAACGATCAGTTTTCGCCGTCCGTACTCGTGGCGCAAACGCTCGAACCGCTTACGTATTGCTTCGGAGCGACTATGGCGGTGCGGCGGGCCGTGCTCGAACGCATCGGCGGTTTCGGAGCGCTCGCTGCGCATTTAGGCGACGACTATATGCTTGGCAAACTCGTTAGCGACGCGGGACACCGCGTGGTGCTCTGTCCGTACATCGTTCACACCGGCGTCGCGGAACGCGGCCTGCGATCGCTGTTTGCTCGGGAAGTGCGCTGGGGACGCACGATCCGCGCGTCGCGTCCCGCGGGCTACGCCGGATCGATCGTCACGCATCTATTGCCGCTATCGATCGCATTTGCCGCACTTTGCGCGCGGCCGATTGCCGGGCTTGCAACGATAGCGTTCGCAGCAATGCTTCGAACCCTCTTACATTTGGAATCGCGAAAGACTTTCGCACCAGCTATCCCGGCGAGTCTTGCACTGATTCCGGTACGAGATGCCCTAAGCGTGGGGGTCTGGTGCGCCAGCTACTCGGGACAGCGCGTGGCGTGGCACGGGGACCGCTACCGAATAAACGCCGACGGACGTATGGTTGGCAGTCCCGAAGAGTGTAACGATTCCGTATAGCGTTAGGTCCGTGGACCTACCCCGAACGCAAGTTGCGCGATTTCAGGCCGATATTCTACGTTGAATGAACGAGGATAGAGGCATACCGATGAATGACCGCACGCTCGTCGCGCTCGATACCGACGATTCGTATTTTAACGACTGGATGCTTGATTTGTTCAGTCTGGAACGTTGCGCGTCCGACCGCTGGAACGAACGAATGTGGGCCGGTGTGCGTCCGACGTACGCGAGTATTTTGATTCGCGAAAACTGACCATATTCGCGAACTAACGTACTAATGAGAAAAGGCCCGCTGATTCTTCAGCGGGCTTTTCGACTTAAAAGTTACTTCGGGCGCGTCATCTCCGCGGGTACGACGTACTTGTCGAACTCGTCGGGCGTAACGTGCCCGAGGCTGACTGCGGCTTCTTTGAGCGTCGTCCTGTGGTGATGCGCGTGCTTCGCGATTTCGGCAGCCTTGTCGTAACCGATCTTCGGCGATAGCGCCGTAACGGTCATGAGCGATTCGTTCAGATACTTCGAGATCGCGTCTTCGTTGGCTTCCAGTCCCTCGACGGCGTGTTCGCGGAACATCGTGCACGTATCGCGCAGCAGGTTGCACGAGTGCAGGAAGTTATAGATCATCACCGGGTTAAAGACGTTCAGTTCGAAGTTGCCCTGCGATGCGCCGAAGCTGATCGCCAGATCGTTGCCGTACACCTGTGCAACGACCATCGTCATGGCTTCCGACTGCGTCGGGTTCACCTTGCCCGGCATGATCGACGAACCCGGTTCGTTCTCCGGAAGCGTGAGTTCACCGATGCCGGCGCGCGGACCGGATGCGAGCCAGCGGATATCGTTCGCGACCTTCATGAGCGCTGCGGCGAGCGTCTTGAGCGCGCCCGACGCGAACACGAAATCGTCGTGCGACGCCAGGGCCGTAAATTTGTTGGGGTGCGAACGGAACGGCAGACCGGTCAGTTCGGCGATTTTCTTCGCGGCGCGTTCGGCAAATTCGGGATGAGCGTTGAGACCCGTGCCGACGGCGGTGCCGCCGATTGCCAAATCGTAAAGCGGATCGAGTGCGAGTTTGCACGCTTTAATTGCGCGATCGAGCTGGGTCACATAGCCGGAAAATTCTTGCCCGAGGGTCAGCGGCGTCGCGTCCTGCAAGTGCGTGCGGCCCACTTTGACGATGTGATGCCACGCTTTGGCCTTCTCGTTCAAGGCATCGCGTAGCTTCTCGACGGCCGGGAGCATCTGAACCATCGCTTCGGCCGCCGCCATGTGCATCGCGGTCGGGAACGTGTCGTTCGAAGACTGCGACATATTGACGTGGTCGTTCGGGTGAACGGGCTTCTTGCTGCCCATCTCGCCGCCGGCAATCTCGATCGCGCGGTTCGAGATAACCTCGTTCACGTTCATGTTCGTTTGCGTGCCGGATCCGGTTTGCCACACGCGCAGCGGAAAATGCGCATCGAGCTTTCCGGCAATTACTTCGTCCGCGGCTGAAACGATGTACTTGGTTTTTTCCTCGTCGAGTTTACCGAGGTCGTGATTGACCAGCGCCGCCGCCTTCTTCAAAATAGCCATCGCTTTGATGACTTGTCGCGGCATCACATCGCGCGGCGTCGCGCCGTCACCGATGTCGAAATGGATCAGCGAGCGCGCCGATTGCGCGCCGTAATATTTGTCGGCGGGGACTTGGATCTGTCCCATCGAGTCTGACTCGGTACGAGTCTTGACGCCGTTGGTCGTCGGAAGGTTTGTCGTCGTCATGGCACTGTGTATCTTCGCCCGCCGTGGCGTTTGGCGCCTGGATAAAGGTCTGAAGCGCCTCTAAAAAGCGGCGGGCAGGCGCCCGCCGTTATGCGACTTTTATCGGTTGCGGCCTTTGAATGCGGCGCGGCCGACGGTCGTTCCGATCTCGCGAGTCTCCAAGACCTCGTAGACCGTGAGCGGAAAGCGCGGATCGTAACCGCGCTTGCTGCAGCGTCCACAGCTCATTGCCCCCGAAGGCAAGCGCCGGCGCAACAGTTCGAGCGCACACTTGTCGCACCGCAAGATGTAGCGTTTTACGCTCTCGTTGTACGGCTTGACGTTTCCCAGATCGTGATAGATCGAGGTCATGCCGCACTCGCGCATCTTCTTGCGGAAAGCAGCGCTGTGACCCGTGTCGCCGCTGCGGTCGAACAGCCACGCGTGAATCATTTCGTGCAGCAGGGTGTCACGCAGCGCTTCGAACGGGTGATGCTGAAAATGTTTCGGCGAGAGCTCGATGAGCAGCGGACGTTCGCTGTACGTAATGCGTCCGGCCGAGTTTGAGAAACGCGCGTTGTACCGAATGCGGCACACGGGCACTTCGCCGTTGAAATAATAGTTATTCAACTCGGCGAAAAGCAGTTGCAGATCGGTTTCCGAGGGCAGCGCCACGATGAATTTCTTCGCCGCGCGTCCAACGGAATCATGGTGAATCAAGCACCGCAGCGCGGGCTTCCACCCCGCGTCTACATTCCTATCGTCACCGTCTTTGCCGTTGCATTCCTCGGCGCAATGGCGTGGATGCTGCACACCGGTTTTGCTACGGGCGGCTCGGTTTTCGGAAGGGGAACCGGAGCAAGCAACCGTACCGCAAGCGTTCCAACCGCCGGTCCGCCCGCGGTAAACGTCGAGGGCGGTCCGCCCGCGGGCGTACAGCTGCAGCTGAAAGAGCTGCGCAATCGGATCGCGCGCAACCCGAAAGACGACGTCGCGCTCACTCAGCTCGGGGACATGTATCTGGCAGTCGGCAAATACGCCGACGCGATTCCGTTTTACCGGCGGGCATTGGCAGCAAATCCGAACAACGTTGCGGCGAAGGAAGGCTTGAGCGAGGCACAGAGCGGACTTAAAGGCTCGCCATGAAGCTTTATGTCTCGTGCGATATGGAAGGCACGGCCGGCGTGTGCAGCTGGATGCAGTGCGATCCGTCAAACACTCGCGAGTATCCCATTTACCGGCGCTACATGTCACAAGAGGTACGCGCCGCAGTCGACGGCGCGCGCAGCGCAGGCGTAACCGACGTACTCGTCAATGACTCGCACTGGGACATGCGTAACCTGCTGTGGGACGAATTGCCGGCGGACGTTCGCGTGATCAGCGGTTCGCGCAAGCCGTTTTCGATGGCGGAGGCGCTCGATCGCGGATATGTCGGCGCGTTTTTCACCGGATACCACGCGCGCGTCGGCGATGCGGACGGCGTGCTTGCCCACACGTATACGGCGGATACGCTGTACAACGTGCGCATAAACGGCGTCGCGTGCAGCGAAGCGCTGATGAACGCGGCGATGGCGGGATATCACGGCGTGCCCCTTCTTCTGGTCAGCGGCGATCGCGTCGTGGTCGATCACGTCAAGCACCATATGCCATGGGTCACGGGGGTTGTAGTGAAGGACGGCATCGGGCATTACGCCGCAAATTCGCTCACGCCCAAAGCCGCGCAGGCGCGAATTCGCGCAGCGGCCGCGCAAGCGATTCAAAACGCTTCGAATGCAAAAGCCTTCACGTTCGATCCGCCCATTACGATGGAATTGGACACGGCCCGCGTGGAGCAAGCCGACTTCATCGAACTGATGCCCGGCTTTCATCGAACCGGCGGACGTACGCTTCGCTTCACGCACGACGATTACCGAACGATCTTCCGGGCTTTTGTGGCCGCGTTTCGCTTAGGCGGCGCCGCGACGATTGCATGAACATTTACATCTCGTGCGATATGGAAGGCGTCGCGGGCGTCTGCAGCTGGCAGCAAGTCGACGCCCGAAATTTTCCTGCGGACTACTTCATCTACCAAAAGTATCTAACGGCAGAAGTGTGCGCAGCCGTCGACGGCGCGCGCGACGGCGGTGCGAGCGGCGTTCTAATCAACGATTCGCACGGACCGATGCGCAATCTCGTTTTCGATGATTTGCCTGACGACGTACGCGTGATCTTTGGAAACCGTAAACCGTTTTCGATGACCGAAGGCCTGGACCGCAGCTACGGTGGGGTCTTTTTCACCGGGTACCACGGCGCAATCGGCGACGCCGACGCTACGCTCTGCCACACGTATACGCCTACGGTCATCTACGACGTGCGTATCAACGGCATACGCTGCAGCGAAGCGACGCTTAACGCCGGCGTCGCGGGATACTACGGCGTGCCCGTGTTGATGATCACCGGCGACCGCGTCACGATTGAAAGCGCGAAAGCGCAGATGCCGTGGATTACCGGCGTCATCGTGAAGGAAAGCATTGGCCACTACGCGGTGGATTCACTCTCTCCGCAAGCCGCGCAGGCTGCGATACGCGCCGGCGCCGCGCAAGCGGTTCTACAGGCACGGGACGCCAAACCGTTTGTTTTCGAGCCGCCGGTTACCATGGAGATCGACCTTGCGCGCGTAGAACAGGCGGACCTTATCGAGCTCATTCCGGGATTTGATCGCACCGGCAGCCGCGCGGTGCGGTTCGTTCACGACGATTATCCCACGGTGTTCAAAGCGTTCGTCGCAGCATTTCGAATGGGAGTGCTGGCCGAAAACCCGTAATAAAACAACACAGGAGGGCTTCATGCGTCTTCGCCGGCTACTCGCGCTCGTCTTCGTCATACCGCTGGCCGCTTTTGCGTGGCCGGCGCACGCCGCGCGGCGCACGCTGACGTTTGAAGACTTGCGCCGCATCGTGTCGGTGCGCGAACCGCAAATCTCTCCGGACGGTAAGCGTGTCGCGTACGTCCGTTCGCGAATAAATTGGAAGGCGGATCGCAACGATACCGAGCTGGTTCTGGTCGACGTTCCGACCGGCGCGTCGCACGTTTTGACGCGCGGCCGCTTCGGCGTCGCATCGCCGCGCTGGTCGCCGGACGGCTCGAAGATTGCGTATTTGGCTTCCGAAGAGCAAAAGAAGCCGCCGCAGATCTATGTGCTCCGCATGGACGGCGGCGATTCCGACCGCATTACGGACAAAAAGACCGGCGTCGATTCGTTTGCGTGGCGGCCGGATAGCAACAGCCTCGCGTACGTGGCCGATGAAGAGCCGCCAAACAAAAAAGACATCGAACATCATCTCGACGCGGTTACGATCACCGACAACGATTACTTGACGCGCGAAGCGCCCCAGCCCGCACATTTGTGGATGATCGACGCGGACGGCTCAAATGAGCGCCGTCTGACTTCCGGCTCTTGGAGCGTTACCGGGGACGCCGAACCGGTTTGGTCGCCGGACGGACAACGCATCTATTACCAGCGCCAGCCCGATCCCGTCTTTGCACACTTCGTTCAGCAAACGACGTACGTGTACGACGTCGCGACGAAGTCGAACGCACCGTTGAGCCTTGGCGTCGACTCGGATCCGCATGTTTCGCATGACGGCAAACTGCTTGCCGTAACGGTGCCGCGCCACGGCACGATCTATCTGCAGAACGACGTCTCGGTGCGCTCGCTTTCCGACGGCAAAGAACTATTTTCGTCGCGCACGATCGATCGCAATCCCAATTTTGTCGCGTGGCTTCCGCACGATGACGGAATCCTGGTCGCAACCAACGATGGTGTTCGAAACGTGCTGTGGACGCTGCCGGCAAAAGGCGCGTTTACCAAAACGGACATCGGGGATCTCGACGTCGCCCCGGATTTTACGGTCGCGCCCGACGGCAGCATCGCCTTCGTGGGATTGCGCAGCGATCACCCCGGGGACATTTATTACTTGCGCGCCGGATCCGCGACGCCGAAACGCCTTTCGGACGAGAACGCGTGGATGAACGGCTACGAGATGCCGCGCGTTGAAGAGCTGCGTTGGCCCATCGACAACGGCATGACCGCCGACGGCGTGCTGTATTATCCGAACGGCTATGTCCCGGGCCGTAAGTATCCGCTCGTTCTCGACATTCACGGCGGCCCGATCTCGACGTCGACGCGCGATTTTGCCGGTCTTGAAGGTGGCGGGCTCGCGCAACTTCTGACATCCCATGGCTATTTCGTACTGCGTCCGAACTACCGCGGAAGCGATAATGCCGGGGATGCATACTTGCAAGCGATTGTGGGCGATATGACGAGCGGCCCAGGTAGGGACAATCTCGCCGGCGTCGACGCCGTGCGCAAATTGGGCGTCGTCGACGAGAAACGCATCGGCGTCTCCGGCTGGTCGGGCGGCGGTCTTCAAACGTCGTGGCTCATCGGCCATGCCGATTTCTGGCGCGCGGCGGTCAGCGGCGCTGCCGTCAACGATCAATATCAGCAAGCGGTGCTGTCGGATATCAACGAACCGTTCAATCAAGCGTTCTTTCCGGGAATCTCGCCGTTTACGAAAGACGGCCGGGCGAAATATTGGTCGGAGTCGCCGATTGCCTATGCCGCCCGCGTAAAGACACCGACGCTGATCCTGAGCGACACACGAGATCAACGCGTTCCGGTTTCACAAGCTTACGAGTTCTACCACGCATTGCGCGCGCACAACGTGCCGGTAGAATTCGTCGCCTTTCCACGGTATGGGCATTTCCCTACGGATCCGGTAGGCCGCGAACGCGTCTTGCGGCGCTGGGTCGGCTGGTTCGATAGGTGGATGAAGTAATGATCGTCGCAGTAAATACGCCTCCGGCCCACGTTCGTACGCTGACGCTTGCGGATCTTCGCAAAACGGTCAGCGTTTCTTCGCCGCAGATTGCTCCGGACGGTACGCGTGTCGCCGTACTGGTACGGCGCAACGACTATGAAAAAGACCGCGGGATAACGGATCTCGTGCTGGTCAACGTCCACACGCGAGATGCCCGCACGCTCCTTCGCGATGTGCGCGATTTAGCGACCGTGCAATGGTCGCCCGACGGCACGCGAATCGCGTACGTGGCGCGAGAGACCGCTGCATCGGATGAAACGAGCGATCCCGACGCGCAGCCGCAGACGCAGCTCTTCGTTTTGCCGATGTCCGGCGGCGAGCCGTTGCAGCTTACGCACGAGGCCGCAGGCGTGAGTGATGCAAACTGGCGTCCCGACGGGCGCGCTATCGCGTACGTCCGGCAAACGCAGCCCCCCAATGAAAAGGCGATCAAAGAGCATGCCGACGAGTTCGAAGTAACGGACCAGCCGTGGACCGCCCAGGAGACGCCGACCAGAGACGAGCTGTGCGAAATTTCCGCCACGGGCGGTCACGCACACCGCATCGGCAAAGGCGACTGGATTGTCGGCGGCGGTTTTACGTACTCGGCCGACGGCCGTTCGGTCTTCGTCACACGCATCAGCGATCACAAACTTGCCACGCGATATCTCGCGCGGGAAATCGTGCGGATCAATGTCGCATCGGGCCAGGAAACGCCCGTTGGCAAACTCTCGCAGACGCAAAGCGATCCGCTCCGCTCTGCGGATGGCCGCATCGCGTTTTCATTTGCCAATCCGATAGGCACGATGCAAACGGAGATGGCGCTTGCAAACGCCGGCGGCTCGAGTCCGCACACGATAACGGCGCGCCTCGATCGCAATGTCAGCGATGCATCTTTTCTGCCGGCAGACGCGCTGCTTGTAACGGCAAACGATGGTACGCAGAGCCGCCTGTTTCGCGTTGGGCCCGACGGCTCGGTTACGCGGCTCGCCCTTGGAGCATTGAGCGTAACGGCCGGACAAAGCGTCGCGCGCAACGGCACGATCGCGTTTGTCGCGAATGCACCCGATCGTCCCTCGGAACTTTTCATCCTCGCGCCCGGAGCGAAAAGGCCGGTCCGCCTGACGAACTACAATGCGTGGATCGATCGATACGCGCTCGGAAAACCGGTAACCGTTACGTGGCGAACGTTCGATGGGCTAACTGCGGACGGCGTCGTGATAACGCCGCCCGGCTGGCGTACAGGCGCGCGCGCACCGATGGTTCTGTACATCCACGGCGGCCCGACGTCTGCATCGCTGACCGCATACTCCGGCTTCGCGCAAGTGCTCGCCGCACACGGGTGGTTCGTTTTCGAACCGAATTACCGCGGCAGCGACAACCTCGGATTGCGCTACGCGCGCACGACCGTTCCGTACATCAGCAGTGTCCCCGGTAAAGACATCGAGGGCGGCGTTGCGCAGGTGCAGCGATTATTTCCAGTCGATGCAAGCCGGATTGCCGTTTCGGGTTGGAGCGAAGGCGGCCTGATGACCTCATGGCTCATTACACACGATCGCCGCTGGCGTGCCGCGGTCTCCGGCGCTGCGGTCAATGACTGGGTGCAATACCACGATATGACCGACGCGAAAGACTTTACGCCGCAGTTTATCGGCGCATCGCCGTGGACAAGCGCGCAGCAACAACGCTTTTACGAAGCGGAATCTCCGCTGGCGTACGCTTCAGACGTGCGCACGCCAACGTTAATTCTGAGCGACTCGGGAGATTATCGCGTTCCCACACCGCTCGCATACGAGTTCTACCACGAGATCCGCGCAACCGGAACGCCGGTGCAGTTCGTCATCTATCCGGTAGTCGGTCACTTCCCCCGCGATCCCGTGCGCGCGGAGGACGTCAACCGCCGTTGGGAAGCGTGGCTCGCAAAGTACTTGAAATAGCGGCTAATACGTAAACCGTCCGATCTTGCCGCTCGCCTTTTCGGCAAACCAGAGCGCGCGCGGCCCGCTGCTCGAAACCGGGAGTGCGGTTATGCCGGCGGGCGATGCGTTCGCCGTCGGCACGTGGAATTCTGAAATGATGCCGGCGGTCGTAATGCGGCCGATCTTATCGGCATGCGTCTCGGTAAACCACAGCGCGCCGTCGGCGCCGCGCGTAATTCCGTTCGGCTGCGCATTCGCGGTCGGCAGTGTGAATTCTCGCTTGTGCCCAAGCGCGTCCACGCGGCCGATCGCGTTGCGTCCCGCATCGGTAAACCAGATAGCATTGTCGGGTCCCGCGGTCATGCCGAGCACCTTTGACGGAGACGGCACCGATGCAACGTAGGAAAACGCGAACGTGCTGGGATTGACTTTGTCAAACTGCACTGCGGTTTGAACGCCGTTACTCGAGCTTTCCGCCGCCGCAAGCCAAACCGTCCCGTTCAAGTACGCCACCGCATCACCGGTCTCATATGACTTGGTGCGTTGTTTGCTCTGGCCGGAAGCAGACATGAGATACAGGCACGACGTACAGTTGCTGCCATCGTTATATGAACCGGTTGCGTACACCGCCGTACCACCCGACGCGATGCCGCCCATAAAGCCGTTCACGAACGAACCCACCTCGCCGTTCGTCGCGGAGACGTGGCGCGCGTAGGTGATTTGAACGATGCGCTCTTCGACGGCGAAGCCTTGTTCTTCGTCCATTTCTACGCCCGTATACACGCCTTGCGTCGTTGCCGTTATGAACGGAAACGCGGGCTGCTGCATGAAGTTGAACTCGCTGATGTTGACTGGCACGGAGGAGAACGCGCCGTTCAAAAAGCGGCCGACGTACGAACTATTTTGCGTAAACCAGACTGCGTTATCGTAGCCGAGCGCGATGCCGCCGGTGACTCCGTGCGCGGGCGGCTTGTACTCGGTAAAAACATGAGTCACGTCCGGCGACATCGTTAAGCCGGCGGATTGCGCTACGGGGCCCTCTACCGAAGGAAGCGCGGAATGCCCGTCGCGCGCGGAACAACTTGTGAGTGCGATAGCTAAAAGAATTGAAAAGAAGACGCTTACAAAACGCACGTTCATCGCCCACCACCTCGCAAAAAAGTATCTGAACGTTACCTACGCCTTAGCGTGCCAAAAAGTGAAGGGACGATAGTCCTAGGACCCTGCGACTTTACTTACTTTCTTTGGAGCCCCGTTCCACAAGGCGTTTTGTGAGAAACACGAGTCCCGCCATCTGAATCCACTCCGACAGCACGTTCCCGGCGACTTGCCCCCATTTGGATTGCGTGTCGCTGTATGCGAACAGCAGCGCCCAACCAATTCCGGTTACAAATAGGAAAATCAACAAAGAATGCTCGTAGAGCAGGCCGGCCAGACCGCCCTTCGGCGGTGGCTTCTGCTTACTCTCCGCCGATCCGCGCTCCACCAGATACTTTGTGCCAAGGATGATCACAACGGAGCCCGACCAGTCCGCAATGGCATTCCCGAAGAACGCTCCCAGGTGCGTTTTCGGATCGCTAAAGCAATACAACGCAACCCACAGGACAAAGAGACTGACGGCCGCGATGCTCAGGCCGTGCTCGTGCAAAAATTCGCGCGTGGCGGTTCGTCGACTCATGCGCTGAATCGTACCCGCCGAAGCTTCAACGCTATCGAATTGTGATCGCCACACTCAGCGTGTGGCCGTCTTGATCTGCAATCGTTGCCGTGCACGAGCCGGGTGCGATCGGTTTTACGCTGTACGTGGCCGACGATTTCCCGGCTACCACGAGCGCAACCGCGGCGATACCGCTGCATGCATCGCGTTCCGAAAACCCGGCAATGCTTTCCTGCGTAGAGACCATGAAGTACTGCAGCGAGCCGCGCACCGGCGCTTCGACGCGTGACGGCGTCGCGCTCAGCGTGCCGCTCGAAGCGCTTGCGGCGGGTTGCGCCGCCGCGGCCGCCAGAGCGGGCCAAATGCTGCCGTCGGTAAAGTGGACCGATTCCACCGCGCACTTGACCTGCGGCGCAAGAAATGCCGGTAAGACGAACGCCTGACCGGCGCCGTTCGTGTAGCGATGCGTGATTTCCACACCCGGTGAAAACGAGCCGACATCGCGGATGACGAACGACGTGCCGTTCGAATCGACGTTGAAGTTAATCAGGTTCGCCGTTTTCGACGACTCGTTCGTAAATTGAATTTTGATGCCGCCGCTTCTTTCCGTCAGTTGTATGCCGGCAACGTTCTGGCCATTACCGTTTTGCAACATCGGGATACAACTGTTAATTACAATCGGTGCTGCAGCTGAACCCGCAGCTGGAGGCGCGTCTTGCGCGTAGGCAGCAACTTGCGCGCCGGCGCACAAGATCGACGCAAGGCAAAGTGTTTTCATGAATCGATACATAGTCTCGCGGCTCTCGAGGTGAAAGGGGCGATAGTCCCTAGGCCGACCCTTCGCCCCGTGCTAGCATGCGCTCACGCCGGCATACCGACGGATCAACCCAGGGGAGAACGACATGAGCGCCATCGACCGTTACTTAGAAAACAACGAATTGTACGCACAAGATTTTCGCGGACCGCTGCCTCTTCCGCCCTCCAGTCACGTCGCTGTCGTGGCGTGCATGGACGCGCGTCTGGACGTGTATCGTATTCTCGGGCTGAAGCCCGGCGAAGCGCACGTCATCCGAAACGCCGGCGGAATCATCGATGATTCGGCGATCCGGTCACTCGCGATCTCGCAGCGGCTTCTGGGCACGCGAGAAATCGTGCTAATCCACCACACGGATTGCGGCATGCTAACGTTCACCGATGACGAGCTGCGCCGGCAAATCGCAACAGACGTCGGATTTGCGCCGTCGTTTGCTTTCGGTGCGTTTCCGGACCTCGATGATGAGGTGCGCGGCGCCATCCGCCGTTTGCAAAACGATCACTTCTTAGTGCATCGGGATGCGATTCGGGGATTCGTGTTCGATGTTGCAACGGGACGGCTACACGAGGTCGTTTCAGGAATCCCTGCATAGCCGTCCGCGGACAAGTCACTATCTAAGCGAAATCTTTCCGATCTTATTGGCATTTGATTCCGTGAACCAGATGTTACCGTCGGCGCCTGCCGCCAGGCCTACCGGTCCACTGTTCGGCGTCGGTATCGTCACCTCGGTAACGACACCGGCCGTGGTGATTTGCGCAATTTTGCCGCTGCCAAACTCGGCAAAGTAGAGATTGCCGTCCGGTGCGGCGACGATCGCGCGAGGCGTGCTGCCGCTCGAAACTGTGAATTCAGTGACCGCGCCGGCGGTGGTCATTCGAGCAATCCGATCGCCGCAGTGAACCAGAGGGCGCCATCCGGACCTACAGTAATTCCGGACGGCCCACCACCACCGGGAATAGCAAACTCGGTAAGTTGGCCGGACGTGCTCATGCGGCCGACTTTGCCGTAGCGTTCTACGAACCATAAGCTTCCGTCGGGACCGCTGACGATTTGTTTTGGGAAACTGTCGTGGGGCAGCGGAAACGCGGTCGTCGCACTCCTCGTCGTCGTGCGAAAGACAGCGTTGTTGGGACTCTGGACGCCGGCCTCTTGAGAAGTCTGATTCTGAAGCGAGATTCCGGTGCTCCACAGGTTGCCGTCGGACCCGGATGCCACGCCGAATTGAAACCGGGCGGGGCCAGCGATCGAAATCTCCGTTATACCACCGGCGGTCGTAATGCGTCCCAGTCGTCCCGCGGAGCGCTCGGCGAACCATACCGCACCATCAGGACCAGCCGCCATGTCCCACGGCAGACTGTTGGGCGATGGGATATCGTATTCGTTCGTGACTGTGAGAGACGACGCAGACACAACCGATGCGTGCTCGCCGGTCTTGGGTAGAGGCAGCATTGGCGTTCCGGGCCGCGC
>Ga0070739_10000800_pt1 | contig 54178 bp, 52 predicted proteins | sample Coa_R1_7_FD_66445 | JGI IMG/M metagenome (GOLD analysis project Ga0070739, IMG submission 66445) | Surface soil microbial communities from Centralia Pennsylvania, which are recovering from an underground coalmine fire - Coalmine... | ecosystem: Environmental > Terrestrial > Soil > Unclassified ...
GAGTTGAAGTCCTGATTCAGGCCCTCGTCGGTGGACTTGCGCGTGTAGATGGCGCAGCGGACGGGCTTCGGCGTGCCGTTACCGTTATTCCCGTTCGCCATGCTTCACTCCGGGCCGGTGGCCAAGGTTGTAAAAGGCGAACCCATTCCAGCGCGTGCCCGTCGCCTCGGTGACCGCGCGGCTCAGCGACGTGTAGATCTTGCCGTTGCACTCGAAGCCGCCATCGGGCCGGACGTGGACGATGATGTCCTTGCCCTGATAGCGGCGGATGAGCGGCGTGCCAAGTAGCGGCAGCCGCGGGTCAAGCGATGGCTTCACTCGCGCCTCCGATGTGCGGCCATCGTCAACCGGCTCCCGCAGGAAGTTCCTGGGCGCCCGGATGCGGAGATCGGCATCGTTGGCGATCTCGAGTGCACGCCGGCGGGCGCGTTCGGAGAGGCCACCCCACGCGTTCGCCTGGATGCGCCAGGCGATGCGTCGAAACAAGAACTGCTTGTGATTGGATCGGGACTCCTCGCCGAAGACCTCGCGGTATTTCTCCTTGAGCTGCGCCGTGGTCAGATTGCGGAGGCCCTCGATCTCCTGTCGGATCTCGTTCTCAGTCTTCATGACGTTAACCAGCAGTCACATGAGGGCTCTCTGTCTCCGGGAAGTCAACTTGCCCGTCGAGAGGAGGGTGGAAGATCAGCCGCACCAGTGCATCGCCAAGAATGGCGGCGACCTCACGGATGGCATGATCGAGCGCGGCGTCGCGTTCGCGCATGAGCGGTCTCCTTCGGAAGACCACCCACGACGATCTCCGCTGCGCGGTCGAAACGCCGTCTGGTGGATGGGATCGACGCGGCGTGTTGCCGCGTTCGTTAACTATATTCGCGGTCCGGTTTCGATTCGTCCGGCTTGGACTGCCGGTAGTGCAGGGGACTAGAATATAAGCTTCGTTCCCGATTGAAAACAGGACAGATTATGGCATCCAACGAGCCCCAGGTGCCGAGCTTCGACAGGCTCATGTGGCCTGCCATCTGCGCGTTGAAGCAGATGGGCGGTTCCGCCTCGCACCACGAACTGCTGAACAAGGTAATCGAGATTGCCAAGATCCCGGAGGATGCCCAGAGCGTCGCCCACACGACCGGCCGAGAGAGTCGAGTCGGTTACAACCTGAGGTGGGCGCAGAGCTACCTCGGCAAGTACGGCGCGTTGGAAAACACCTCGCGCGGGGTCTGGGCCCTCACCGCCAAGGGCCGACGGCTCAAAGAATCGGATATCAAGGAGGTCGTCGCGGCCGTCCGCAAGATGAGCCAAGTGAAGCGTCGTTCGGGGAATGGGACGGCGGAGCCTGAAGAAATTCCAGAAACCGGCGGCGGGTGGAAAGACGAACTGATCGGGGTCGTCCAGGGGATGACTGCCGACGGCTTCGAGCGTCTGTGCCAACGCATTCTTCGTGAATCGGGCTTTCTGAAGGTGGAAGTGACCGGACGAAGCGGCGACGGGGGAATCGATGGTGTGGGCGTCTTGCGAGTGGCGCTGCTGTCGTTCCAGGTGTACTTCCAATGCAAGAAGTGGAAAGGGAACGTCCGCGCCAAGGACATCCGGGACTTCCGCGGCGCGATGGTTGGCCGGACGGACAAGGGCTTGTTCCTCACAACTGGCTCCTACACGCCGGATGCCCAAAAAGAGGCGACGCGGGACGGAGCGCCGGCGATCGACCTAATCGACGGAGAGCAGCTTTGCGAGTTGCTCAAGAACTTGAAGTTGGGCGTGACCACAAAGATGGTCGAGGAGGTCTCAATAGAGGCCGACTGGTTTGCCCAGATCTGATGACGCTCAACCACGATGACACCTGGTTGCATCTACTGTGGTAGCCGGGACTTCAGCAGGGAGCACGGCCTTCCGCGCTGCCTGGGCAACTTCAAGGGCTACTCACCCCTCGGGGACCGCGTCTGCCGTGCTTGCAACAACAACTTCAAGCTGCTGGACGAGCAGCTCTGCCGCAGCGGTGGAGAAGCCTTCTTCCGCGAGTACCTCGGGATTGGCGGGCGGAGAGGGCAGAAGAAGATCAGCCCTTTCTACCGGGGGAGCGCCGGCGGGAAGGTGATTCAGATAGAGACGACTTCGCCAGACGACGGCCGCCCAATGGCTCTTGAACTCAGCGATGGCGCGGCGAGGGAACTGCGACATGTTTCCCTGATAGCCGAGGATGGCTCACGCCACGTGATTCCGATTCCGGACGGCATGACGAAAGACCAGTTCCGATCGCATTTTGACAGCCTTGGGATCGGCGAGGTTCATGAAGGGCACGTCTATGCTGATGAAGGCGAGGTCGATTGGGTCAGCGATCTCCTCGCGGCCCTCGGGCCTGATGTGACTGTCCAGTGGGAGCAAGACCAGCCTCAGCCCATCACGTATCCTGGCGCCGTCATCACCTTTACAGTGACTGAACGGTACTTCAGGGCGATCGCCAAGATCGGATTCCACTGCTTTCTTTCATGGGTCCCTCGATTTCGCGGCGACGAAGGATGCTTCCGCGAGATCCGCGATTTTATAGCGACCGAGGGCACGATCGAGCGCTGCGACAGATTCGTCTCAGCCCAGGCACGGTCAGTGATCTACCGGGGCTGGCGGCCAGCGAATTGGGGCCACCTCGTAACGGCCGAGGTCGATTACCTGAGAATCACGTCGCGAGTCCAGCTCTTCCTTGGGCCGGAGTCCTTACCCGCTCTTTACACCATCAACCTCGGGCGGAACCCCTCCCCAATTCACTACCGGCAGGCCGAGGTGAGGTTTTTCGAATACTTTCCGAAGGATAAGCGCGGCGACTTCGATGGAGAATTGAAGACCGGCTTCGCCGTACCCGGCCTCGTCTGAAGAACGGAGCTGCATGGCCGGGGACACGCGCTGCCTGATTCTTCGGTTCGGAACGTCCGGCCTGGGGTTGGACAACCCCCGCGATGCTGTTAACCAATTCCTGGTTTCTCTCGGAGACGGGGAGAAAAGGGCCTCCGGCAAACGTTGCGGGCGCGCAGGTTGGCGCGGCAAGCCGGACACGGGGCGCAAACCAGAGACACGAAAGCCACGAAAACACGGCCAGTTGCGGGGTTGCGGACGGAGAGAGGCGTTAACGGGTGGGCAGGGACGTTCGCGGGGAAAAGAATTGGCTCCTCAGGTAGGACTCGAACCTACAACCCTTCGGTTAACAGCCGAATGCTCTACCATTGAGCTACTGAGGAGCAGTGCGGGTGGATTAAATTCATTACAGCAGAACCACGAGCCTCAGTCAACCAGACCCCGAGCTCAGCGCGCCGCCAAGAGTGCCCGCAAGTGCCGCGCCCGCTCCGGCGACCGGAGCTGTCTGAGCGCCTTGGCTTCAATCTGCCGGATGCGCTCGCGCGTAACATCAAACTCCTGGCCGATCTCCTCCAGGGTGTGCTCGCGCTCGCATCCGATGCCGAATCGCAATCGGATGACCTTCTCTTCCTTGGGAGAGAGCGTTTTGAGAATGTTAGCCGTCTCGTCGCGAACGTTCGTGTCGATGACGGCATCGACGGGCGATCCCACCCAGCGATCCTCGATCAGATCGCCCAGCGCGGATTCCCCATCGCGTCCCACCGGCGTTTCCAGGGAAACCGGGTCGCGCGAAATAGTTTTCAGCTTCTGGACCTTCTCCACCGGGATGTCCATGCGGCGGGAAATCTCATCGTTGGTCGGCGCGCGGCCCAATTCTTTTTCCAGCTCGCGCGTGGCGCGCAGAAACTTGTTCATGCTCTCGTTCATGTGAACGGGAATGCGGATGGTGCGCGATTGATCCGCGATCGCGCGCGTGATCGCCTGGCGGATCCACCATGTCGCGTAAGTGGAAAACTTATAGCCGCGCCGGTACTCGAATTTATCGGCGGCGCGCATCAGGCCGATGTTGCCCTCCTGGATCAAATCCAGCAGGTGCAAACCGCGATTTACATACTTCTTGGCAACCGATACCACCAGGCGAAGGTTGGCCTCCACCAGGTCCTTTTTCGCCCGTTCGGCCTCGATTTCGCCATGCCGGATCACCGAAAGCGTGTGCTTGAGCTCGCTGAGACCCGCGCCCGCGGCCTGTTCACGCTTGCGGATCTCGCGCTTCACCTCGCGAGCCTTGGCCTGCGCTGCTTGGCTCGACCGGCCCTCCAGCTTCCTCAACTCTGCTTCCAGATGCGACAGTTCCTCGGCGACCCGCTCGATTTCCTTGGAAAACTGCTTCCACTGGGAAAGGTAGAACGGAACCCGGCGGATCGCCTGGGACACTTCTACACGAGCCCTCGCCAACTTGCCCTTCCATCGCCGGCGGAGTTTTTTGTTGCTCAGTGGCACCGCTTCCAATTTTTCGGAAACCTGGCCAAGCTTCTTATGAAGCGCGACAATCTGGGCCAGCGCCTGCCGGTACTCGTTCCCGCGCTTTACGTACGCGGCGCTCTCCTCTTCGAGGTCGCCGCCCATATCCACAAAGGCATCCAGCTCTTCTGTCTGGTTGCGGATCTGTTCGGCGATCTCCACTGCCCGCATTTGCACCAGAGCGGACCGGCTGATCGCCTTCTGCATGCGCAGCTTCCCGCGCTCCATCCGGCGAGCCAGATTTACTTCGCCTTCCCGCGTCAGCAGCGGAACCGCGCCCATCTCGCGAAGGTACACGCGTACCGGATCATCGGTGTAGATCGACTCCTCGGGCGCGTGCGAAGCCGCAAAATCCTCGCCTTCGTGTACTTCCTCCGGATGGAAGAAGTTAGCTTCCTCGTCGAAGGGAAGCCCGAGCGGCTCGTGACTCTCGCTGCCTAAGAACTGGTCCTCGAAATGATCCACCACGCCACCTCCCCCAATCCGGTTATTACCCGATCAACCACTCATCCGTGGAGGCTCGATTGGGGTTCAAAAAAATCGAAATCAACTGCAACTTGGCACGAAAACAAGTTTACTTGCAGACGCTTAGGCATTACTCTCGGGGGAGCAGTCTTATGCCGTGGACGTTCGGCCGAATATAGTATAACAGTCTTCGTTCGTTAAGTTAAGTCTCTATTTCAAAGGATGTCCGATCGCCAAACCAGTTTCACTGATTTGTTTACTTACTTAGTACTCTCCGGCTTAGCCACGCTTTTGCAGCAAATCCTTCAACTCCACCAAAAAAGCCTCCACATCCTGGAAATCCCGGTAAACGGAGGCGAAGCGGACATAGGCGATCTTGTCAAGGGCCCGCAGCTTGCTCATCAGGAGCTCCCCGATTTCGCGCGTCGAAATCTCGCGCTCCGGATTGTCGGCTAGCCGGGACTCGATCTCATCCACAATCTCGGCCAGCTTGGCCATCGCAACAGGCCTTTTTTCACAAGCCTTTAGCAAGCCTTCCAGAATCTTCTGGCGGTCAAATTTTTCGCGCCGGCCATCGCGCTTCACCACCATGTAGGGGATTTCGTCGCTGCGCTCGTAAGTGGTAAACCGCCGGGCGCATTTCAGGCATTCCCGACGGCGGCGGATAACGTCGCCTTCTTTACTCTCTCGGGAATCGATTACCCGATCCTGTTTGTACCCGCAAAAGGGACAATTCATTCGTTGTCACCATGCACGGCATCTGGCGTCTGTGCGCTCCGCCTCCCATCGCGCACGGCGGCTTGCGCCCGAGCGCTCCCTTCAAGCCGAGCCTGGCGCCATCGGCGCTATATGTCTGAGACTACGCCATTTCAGTCCTTCACGGAAGGCCAGCAACAAGCCCACCGGCACAATGCTGACAAAACTCACCACCCACCACATCAGCGCGATGCCGCTGGCGGCCTCGAGCGGCAGGCTGTAAAACTCCGTAAGCACCAGAACCGTAACGATTTGTACGCCACCGCCAACTCCAGGAATCTGTACCACGCTGCCTACGCAGACGAATCCCAGCACGATGACGACATCGAAAATGTCCAGGCGCGCAGTGGCCGGGAACGCGCGGAACAAGCAGTAAAACGAGCCCAGTATCACGCCCCATTCCACCACCGTATACGCGACCAGCCGGAAGGCGAACGAGGAACTCCGGGTGGACTGCGCACCTTCGCCAAAGGCGATCAGGAAACCCTCGATCCGGCTCTGAAAGCGGTCCGGCAGGAATGCCAGAGCTTCTTTGACCCGCTGCTGAACCTGGCCTCGAAAATGGCGCAATCCGAACAGGATCGCCAACAGCAATCCCCCCGTAATTCCCGTGAAGGCGCCGCCGAACTGGAGGATCGTCTGGATCCGTGGGCCAGGCTGCACTGCTGAATGGCCTACCTGGGTCAGCGCAATCCCGAAGATCACCAGGATCATCAGGACATCCAGGATTCGCTCCACCACCCAGGCCGCCACTTGTGTTGAAAAAGGAACGCCGGCCTCGCGGGCGATCAGGTACGGCCGGACCGGCTCTCCAGCTCGGCCAAACAACACCACCGCCGTGAAGCCGATGCAGGTGGCCGCCAGCACCCGCAGGAGGGTTACCCTATGAATCAGGGGCCTGAGCATGACCTCCCAGCGCAATGCCCGGCCGACATAGGTAGCCAAAATTAAGGCGACGGACAGCCCGAGCCAGCGCAGGTCCACGTTGCACAGAGTCGCCAGGAACTGCTGCCAGGCGAATCCCCGCCAGCGATAAACCACGAAAGCCACCAGGGCCAGCCCGCCGGTCACAGCGAGCAGAAATCCCGCATGATGTTTCTTCAAGCGCCGGTCCTGTTTACAGGATTAACTCCGCACCCGAGGAGTCTCACGGATTCGGAAGCGCCGCGCCGCCGCGGGCGGATAGAATGTAGATCGAACTTCCCATGATAGTTCTTCGTTCTTTTAGGTGGAGCGAAACGATTTCCTGTAGACCCCACGGGGCCGTCACGTTGCGGAAGCGAAGAACAGATCATGGCAGCCGTCGCCACAGTCCGACAGATTACCATGGCGGGTACCGGGACCGCCCCGGAGATGCGGCTCCGATTCGGACCTCATGCCTGGCACGGTGAACAACGGGAACACCTCTTGGACCAAGACCTCGCGCTAATTGAGCGCTGCCTCAACGGTGAGGAGGCTGCCTGGGAAGACCTCGTAAAGGTCCACACGCGGCGTGTATATGCCATTTGCTATAGGTTCACTGGAACCGATCAGGAAGCGCAGGATTTGACGCAGGAGGTGTTCCTGCGGGTGTTCCGGTCGCTCAAAAGTTTTCGGGCGGGCGAAGGCTCCTTCGCCGTTTGGCTAGGACGGCTCACGCGCAATCTGCTGATCGACAATTACCGCCGGACGAAGCTGGACCGCGCCTCGGATTCGATTGGGGACGTGCTGCCGGTGCTGGAAGACAAGACAGCCATGTCGGCCAGGACCGAGGGGTTGCTGGCCGGGCGCGAGGCCAGCGAGGCGCTGCAAGGCGCGCTGCAAAAGCTGTCGCCCGAATTGAGAGAAACCGTGATCCTGCGTGATCTGGAGGAATTAGAATATAGGGAAATTGCGCAAATCTTGAATGTGCCCGAAGGCACCGTAAAATCGCGATTGAACCGCGGGCGCGCGGAGCTGGCCCGCATTCTGCGGCGGCAGAAGGTCGTGGTATGAACTGCGTAGACGTCCAAATTCTGTTGGCCGAATACGTGGACGGCACGCTTCACCGTGAAGCGCGCTCTGCGGTACAAGCCCACCTGGATAGCTGCGTAACCTGCCGCGACTTGGCCCACGATGCCGCCGGAGCGGTCGCGTTTATGGGACGCGCCTCCGCAGTGGAAGCTCCGCCGGAGCTGGTCACACGCATCCTGTTCGAGGTAACGCAGGGCGAGAGCCGCAGCGTGGTGAAGCCGCCCCTGGCGCGCCGGTGGTTCGGCAATGTGTTCGGCGCTTGGTTGGAGCCGGTCTTTCAGCCGCGCTTCGCCATGGGCATGGCCACCACGCTGTTGTCGCTGGCGATGCTGATTCGCGGGCGCCAGTTGAATCCCGCCGATCTGAATCCGGTAAAACTGTGGAATTCGGCGGAGCTCGAAGTCAGCCGGGCCTGGGAACGGGGTGTCAAGCACTATGAGAATCTCCGGCTGGTGTTCGAAATCCAGTCGCGGTTGAAGCAATGGAGCGATGAGGCTGCGCCGGCGGCTCCGGCGCTGCAGCAAGATCCCTCGCAGGGAGACAGGAAATGAACTTGGGTCAAGAGAGCCAACCGCCGCCCTTGCCGGCATCCAGTATCGCCGGCTATTGCCGGGCGTGCGGCAAGGCGCTCGATCAGAGCAGCGTCCGCATGGCAGGCGGCACGATTTATTGCCAGGAGCACGTACCGATGGAAGGACCGCAAACCTCGCCGTACGCCTCCCCGGCGCCGCCGGTGGTGAACCCGGACGTCGCCCCCGGGCTCGCGTTCATCCTGGGGTTTATCCCCGGCGTCGGCGCCATTTATAACGGCCAATATGCGAAGGGCTTGGTTCACGTCGCCGTCGTCGGTATGCTGATTTCCATTCTCGGCGACGAGGGGGCCGGCAATTTTGCGCCTCTGCTCGGGTTGCTTCTCGCGGGTTTCTGGTTTTACATGCCGTTCGAGGCGTATCACACCGCCCGGCGGCGCCGCGCCGGCCAGCCCGTGGACCAGGTCTCAAGCCTGGTTCCGATGTCCGGCAAAACACGCTTCCCGGCAGCCGCGATCATTTTCATCACACTCGGAGTCGTACTGCTTTTGGATAATTTAGGATTGCTCGAATTACGCCGGATTCTGCGTTATTGGCCGGTGTTGCTGATTGCCTTGGGCGTGTATATGCTCTACGCCCGGATGGCGTCTTCGCGGGAGGCCAAGTAATGAATCCCACGCCTCCTCCTCTTCCGAACCAGCCCTCGCTGATTCACGCCATTTCTGGTCCGCTCCTGTTGACCACTCTTGGCATCCTGCTGGCCATCGATCACCTCGGGCATATGAGCTTCGGCCGCACTTGGCCGATTCTGTTGATCGTTTTCGGCATTTGCAGGCTCGCCGAATTCCTGGGGAGCCGGAATCGATGAGGCGCGGCTCGTTGTTCGCTCCGCTCCTGCTGATCGGCCTGGGAGCGCTGTTTCTGGCGCGCAATATCTATCCCGATCTGCCGCTGCTCCAATACCTGGCGAAGTATTGGCCGTTTTTATTAATTCTCTGGGGCGGCCTGCGGATGCTGGAGATTCTCTTCTGGGCTGCGACGGACAGGCCGCTGCCGCGCGTGGGAGTCTCGGGCGGTGAATGGATGATGGTGGTTCTGCTGTGCTTCTTTGGGGCGACGCTGAACGCCGCTCTCGGATTCTCGAACTGGCTGCCCCGAGGCCGGCTGGAGTTCGGCGGGCTGGACATCTTCGGTGAATCCTACGATTACCCGCTGACGGCAGAAAAGCAGGTTTCCAAAACGCCGCATATCGTAATCGAAAGCTTCCGCGGCAATGCGCGAATCACCGGCAGCGACACCGATTCCGTTAAGGTCACCGGGCGCAAGACCATCCGCAGCATGGATCAGGCGGGCGCCGATCGCGCGCATCAGGCCACGCCTTTCGAGATTGCCGGCGACGCCAACAACGTCATCATCCGCACCAATCAGGACCGCGCGCCGGTCTCTCAGCGGGTCTCCGATGACATGGAGATCTCCGTGCCCAAAGGAGCCTCCATTGAGGGCCACGGCCGCTCTGGCGATTTCGACATTAACGACATCGACGGCGCAGTCACCATCGACTCGGATCGCGCCGGCGTGCGCCTGGAACGCATCGGAGGCGAAACCCGCCTGGAGCTGCGCAACAGCGACATCGTGCGCGCGCTGAATATGAAGGGCAACCTTGATCTGAAGGGCAGCGGGTCGGATATCGATCTCGAAAACATCGAAGGCGCCGTGTCCATCGACGGCAGCTACACCGGCAACGTGCAGTTCCAAAATCTGATGAAGCCGCTGCATTTCGTTGGTCCCCAGACCGAAGTGAGCATCCAGAAACTTTCCGGGCAGATCCACATGCCGCTGGGGACGTTCAACGCCTCGAATCTGGCCGGGCCCGCGCGCCTGGAGACGCGGTCGCGCGATGTGCAGATCAGCGAGTTCACCAATACTCTGGAGGTTTCCGTGGACCGCGGCGATATCGAGCTAAGGCCATCGCTCCCCATCTCCCGGATCGAGGCGCGGACACGCACGGGCGACATTACCCTGGCGCTGCCTCCCGGCGCGAAGCTCGACTTGACCGCCTCCACCAACCTCGGGCAATTGACGAACGATTTCGATTCGTCCGTCCGGATCGACGAATCGGGCCGCGGCGGGACCATGCGGAGTTCGATGGGCGGCCCGATGGTCACCTTGCACACCGACCGGGGCGAGATCACCGTTCGTAAGGCTTCCCCGGATGAGCCTCCTTTCGCTGAGCGCCGGGTTCGGGATTTCAAAGCCAAGCGCCTGAAGGAATTCAAACCTCGGCTGCCTGAAAAATTCGATCAATAAAGCCCCTGGGCGGAATAATGCGGAGCGTAGGAAACCTCCAGGCAGAGGCGCTCGTCATATTCAACAATGCCTTATTTTCGAAGGGTTTCCCTGCGCTACGCAGGCGCCTTTACATTGACGTTCCTCAACCTGGCTTTCGCTCAGGATTCGCCAGGGGATGGCCCAGACCCAGCCGACCCCATCGCCCCCGCCCTGATTGGCAAGCCGGCGGCTGCCGCGCCCGATAAACGGGTGTTCGGGGTACTGCCCAATTACCGGACCGCCGAGCGCAGCGCAACCTATGAGCCGCTCACGGCGCACCAGAAATTCGTCATCGCGACCAAGGACACATTCGACTATCCGCTGTTTATTCTGGGCGGCGGGTTGGCGGGGTTGGCGCAGATTGCCGACCAGCATGAGAATTTTGGCCAGGGCATGCAGGGGTTCGCCGGGCGCTACGCCACCGCTTACACGGATCAGTTCACCGGAAACTACCTGACAGAGGGTATCCTGCCGATCCTGCTGCACGAAGATCCCCGCTATTTTCGCATTGGATCGGGCGGCGGGGGCGCGTGGTATCGCATCGGCTATGCCGCGTCCCGCATCTTCGTCACCAAAACCGACAGCGGGCGCAACACTTTCAATTTCGCCGAGGTGCTGGGCAACGGAATTTCCGCCGCGATCGCCAACGGATACTATGTGGACGAGCGCAGCGCGGCCGATAACGTCACGCGGTTGTCGACGCAGTTGGCCACCGATGCGCTTTCGCAGGTGCTCAAGGAATTCTGGCCGGACATCAAGCGGAAATACTTTGCACGTCACCGGCCCGGCGCGCAGCCCTAGCGGATTTCCAGAAGATCAGCGCGAGCGCAACGGTGATTATCTGCACCGCGGCCAGGAACGCGGCGCATGGAAGCCATCCTCCGCGGGCATAGAAAAATCCCGGAGCCCAGCCTCCCGCGCTGCCGCCGAGATAATAAAACGTGGCGTAAAGGCCGATCGCCAGCGCGCGGTTTCGTTCGGCCGCCGTTCCCACGAACGCGCTGGTGGAGGCCTGCGCGATGAAGACGCCGGTGCAGCACACCGCAAGACCCGCCGCGACCACCCATAACTGCGGAATCAGAGTTAGAGCGATTCCCGCCGTGCTGGCCGCGATCGCCGCTGCCAGCGCGGCCCTGTGACCATAATGATCGATGGCGCGGCCCGACAGTGGCGTCACCACGATCCCCGCCAGATACACGAAAAAAATCGAGCCCAGCGCGGCGGGCCGCAGCCGGAAGGGCGGCGCGGCCAGATAGAACGTCACGTAAGTAAACACCCCCACCAGGGAGAAAAGCACGCAAAAGCCCACCGCAAAGGTCCCGGCGAGTCTCCGGTTGCGGATGTGCGCCAGAACTGCGCGCGGCCAGCCCTGGGAAGCCACGGGCTCGTGCGGCCGGGTTTCCTCCGGGAGCCAGGCCCAGATCGCGAAAGCCAGCAGCAGGTTCAGCCCGCCGAGAACGAAGAAGACCGTCTGCCACGGCGCGTGCGCCGCGACGATGCCCGAGATCAGGCGGCTAGAAAATCCGCCCGAGACGGTTCCCGACACGTAGCGCGCCACGATGCGGCCCGCGCCCGCATGGCGCCACTCATCGTTGATGTAAGCGACCGTGATGGCGAAGACGCCAGGAGTGAACACGCCCTGCCAGAATCGCCAGAAAAGAAGCTGCCCGAGCGTAGTCGAAGTGGAAGTCGCCAGGGCGGAGAACGCCAGCAGGAATGCCGACCAGACGATCACCCGCCGCCGCCCGATCCGGTCCGCGAGTGAACCCGCGAATGGAGCCGATAGCGCCACGCCCAGGCTGGGAATAGTCACCGTGAGGCCGGCGGCCATTTCGCTGGCATGATACAGCCCGCGAAGCAACGGCAGCAGCGGCTGCGTGGCCCAGATTTGCAGAAAAGCGCAATAGCCCGCTAGCACCACCGCAGCGGTGCGATGATTCGAGCTTACGCGCGCGCCGCCGATTTCGTTTCCCAAGGCCGCGTGTGCGCGTGCTGGTCGCGATCCTCGACGCGGTCGTAGAGATGCTCGTCCGAGGTGGTGCCGAGCGAGAGATTGTACAGGCTGGCCAGGCCTAGCCCCTCGCGCAGGTCTTCATCGAAATCGTGTAGCGCATGAAGCTGTGATGCTAGCGCCGGCAGCTCCCTGCCGGACGGCGTGGCGAAAAACATCTGGTAACCCGCGTTCTTCAGCTCGGCGATTTCATCCCCCACCAACAGTCCGGCCTTGCCGAGCTTGACCCTGCCGCCGGGCTGGCTTTCGACGATAGCCCCGTAGCCCTGGCGTGTGATTTTCGCTTTCCCGTTGCCCAGCATCTGGCTGGAGAAGTTGAACTGTTTGAGGTTGGCGATGCGCTCTTCGAAGCTCGCCTCGTGCGGCTTTTCCCGGCGGAAAAACATAAGATCCTATTATACGGGCAGCCGCTCCCGCCGCCCTTCCGGATTCACCGCCTCGGCTGGAGCAGGTCTGGCTCCGAACTTCCAAAAGCGGAATTGAGGACTACGACACCAGCGCCTTCGCGGCCTGGTCCGCGAGCTGATCGAAGGTCAGGATCTCGTACAGCGTCGGGTCAGTCATGATCCGGTTCACCAGGGCGAAATGCATGGCGTGGCCGGCCCGCTCAGCGATGACGTGCCCGAGCAGCGGTTTTCCGATCAGCGCCAGGTCGCCGATCAGATCCAGGGCCTTGTGGCGGCAGCATTCGTCGGGGAAGCGCAGACCGCTCTCGTTGAGAATGCCGGTGCGGCTGAAGCACACCGCGTTTTCGAGCGAGGCGCCGCGAATCAGGCCCATGTTGCGCATCTGCGCCAGCTCGTACTCGAAGCCGAAGGTCCGCGCCGGAGCGATGCATTGGGCATAGTGCTCGGGCGAAACCTCCAGGTCGAGCACCTGGCGGCCGACCAGGGGGTGCTCGAAGAAAACGTCGCAGGTCAGCAGGAACCGGTCGGAAGGGACGATGGTGATGCGTTTGCCGCCGCCTTCCACCGAGACCGGGCGGCGAATGCGCAGATAGCGGCGGCGCCGCCGGTGCTGCTTGATTCCGGCCTGCCGGATCAGGTCCACGAAGGGCAAACCGCTGCCGTCCAGGATCGGCACTTCCAGGTTGTCGATCTCGACGTAAGCGTTATCGACGCTCATGCTGTAGAACACACTGAGCAGATGTTCTGTGGTCGAGATCAGCACCCCTTGCCGCATCAGACTGGTGGCATAGCTGACTTTTTGCACATGCCGCCAGCTTGCGGGGATAGAGAAGCGGTCGAGATCGGTGCGCAGGAAAACAATTCCCGTCGAAGGAGGCGCTGGCAAGATACGGATGCGAACCGGGACGCCGGAATGGAGCCCGACTCCGGAGGCTTCCACCGGGCGTTGAATCGTGGTTTCAAACCGCATGCAAGACCCGGTGTTGTGGCATCATTTTGCTTGACGCCATTCTAGCAACATAGATTTCGATCAGCTACCTTTTTGATAAAAAAAGACTTGGAAAGTGCAATGTGTTGCTATTTAGCCACAATAGCGGACTCGTCTGTGGCCAAATAGAAACAGTCTTGCGGCATTCTGTATTAGGACAGCTAATTGTCGCACTTGCCGCGGCAAATGGTTTCCGAGATCGGCTCGGGAGGGCCTAACTTATTGGGGTCGTTGATGGTTGGACGCCGGGCCGTGAGCGTCTGGATAACGGAACCATCGGCGGCCTTGCGTTTGGTCAGGATCTGCTGCTCCTGAATCCTGGGAGCCGCGCCCTGTTCTTGTGTGATTCCCGGAACTGAACGGGCGTAGATATCGGTCTGGGTCCGCTCGGCTCCATCGGGCTGGCGGATAGTCCGCGCCACGGTCTGGCTCTGCACTTCGAGGGCGGTGGTTGCACCCGGTTCGTACTCGGCTGTCCGTTGAATAGTTTCATTCCCCGAACGGGAAATCTCATCCGTGTGCCGCCGCGCCTCATAGAAATCGCCGTTGTCGTTGCGCCGGTAAACCGATTCCGAGCCGGTGATGGTATCGTCCTGTTTGGTGCTGACGGTCACGCGCTTCTCGACGGTCTGAAACCCGCCGTTCAGGGACGGACGCTCGATCGCGGTGTTCGTGGTGGTGGTGTTTCCCTGGGGGCGGATCTGTTTGGTTTCGCGTTCCCATTCCTGCTCGCGGCCGTTGGCGTCGGTGCGATAGGTGACCGAATGCGCATCGGTTCCGCCCCCCGCCACGGGGGTCTCCTCCGTGACGATGCGCTGGGTGGAGATAAGGTCTCCGTTGGGGCTGTAATCGCGCACGATACGCTCCGTGACCTTGCCGCTGGGATCGTTCTTCACGACCCGCTCCTCCACGCGCTGAAGCGGCACCTGCCTGCCGTTAATGGACTGGGTTACCTCAGTCGTGGTGTGGTCAGAGGTGATGAATGTGCCGTAAGGAACGCGGTTCCCGTTGACATCGGTGATGTATGTCGTAGTGGTCGACTGGGCCAGGCACAAGCCGGCCAGGGCGGTAAATACAAACAGTCTCACAGTTTCAGGCTAGCGCTTTACCGCAGATCCGCAATCGGCGGAAAGCCTTAGTCTGGTTCCGCCGGGAGCGGGTAATCCGGCCGCCGATGGACTCGTTTTTGTGACAATGGAACCGTGATGCGCCCCTATCTGTTTGCGTTTTTCGGGTTGACATTTTTGTCCGCACCCTGTTGCGCGCAAGCTTCCAACCGCCTCCGCGAGCTCAGCGCCTCCTTCGAAGATCTGGCTCAGCGTGTGCGCCCCGCCGTCGTGCAGATTTTCTCGACTGGATATGCGGCGGCAGAGGATAGCAAAGACGCCACCGATACGGCCGGTCTGCTTACGCGCCAGACCAGCACGGGTTCGGGGGTGATCCTTTCGCCGGACGGCTATATCGTCACCAATAATCACGTGGTGGAGGGCGCGCGCAAAATCCAAGTGAAGCTCGCCATGCGGGATCCCTCGCACGCGCAGGAGATGACGGTGCCGGCCAGGCTGATCGGCGCGGATCGCGAATCCGATGTGGCGGTGATCAAGATCGACAGGACCGGGCTTCCAACGCTTACGCTGGGCGATTCCAACCAGATCAAGCAAGGGCAGTTGGTATTGGCGTTCGGCAATCCCTTGGGGCTGGAAGGGTCGGTGTCGATGGGAATCGTAAGCAGCACCTCGCGCCGCATCAAGCCGGACGACCCGCGCGCTTTCATTCAAACCGATGCGCCCATCAACCCCGGAAACAGCGGCGGGCCGCTGGTGGACACCGAAGGCCGCGTCATTGGCTTGAACACATTTATTCTCTCTCAATCCGGCGGGAGCGAGGGGATCGGATTCGCGGTTCCGAGCAACGGCGTAAAGCTGGTTTACGAGCAGATCCGCAAAGACGGGCACGTGCATCGCGGCCACATCGGGCTCAGCGTGCAAAGCATCACGCCGGTGCTCGCCAAGGGCCTGGGACTGCCCCAGGACTGGGGCGTCGTGGTGAGCGATCTGGAGCCGGACGGCCCGGCGGAGAAAGCCGGGGTGAAAGTCGGCGACGTGATCCGCAGTCTGGACGGCAAAGACATGGAAGATGCGAGCCAGCTTGAGAACGCGATTTACCGTCTGACGGTGGCCCAGACGGTCGATCTGGCCCTGATTCGCGATGGACAGCCGCTCACCGTTCGGGTCACGGTGCACGAGCGCGAAGACGATCCGCAGCGCTTCGCGGACATGGTCAATCTGGAGGACAATCTGGTCGCGAAGCTGGGGATTCTGGCCATGGAGCTGGACGATAAGCTCGCGGCCATGCTGCCGGACCTGCGGCATGAATACGGACTGGTGGTGGCTGCCCATTCCTCGAATGCGCCGTATTCGGGCGGCTCGCTCGAGACCGGCGATGTGATCTATGCGATTGACCGGACGCCGGTGACCAGCGTGAAATTCCTCCGCGACAAACTGGACGCCATGAAGCCCGGCGACAGCGCCGTGCTGCAAGTCGAGCGCGACGGCAAGCTGATGTATGTCCCCATCGAACTGGAGTAACACGCAGAACCCGGAATGATCTGTCCTACGTCTGACCAGCGAATGCTCTTTCGTTGCGGGTGGATCCTGGCGCTGGGCGCGTCTCTGTTGGCGCAGACGGCGCAGCCGAAGCGCGCGCCGGCCGCGGCGCCGGCCGTCTATCCCCTCGAATCGGTCCGCGTGCAGGGCAACCGGCAGATTAAGGCCGAACGTATCCTCGCCGCCTCCGGTCTGGCCATCGGCCAGCCGGTTCAGAAATCCGACTTCGACGCCGCACGCGAGCGCCTGGTCGAGACCGGAGCCTTCGAAAACGTGGGCTACGAGTACAAGCCCGCTGCCGACGGCAAAGGCTACGACGCGGTGATTGAAGTGGCCGAAGTGAACGAGCTGTTCCCGTATCGCTTCGAGGATCTGGGAGGCGATGAGGCCGCGCTGAGGGCCGCGCTTGCCCGGCGGGAGCCGATTTACGAAGATCGCATTCCCGCCACCGCGCCGGTGCTCGATCGCTACTCCAGGGAGATCGAGAAATTTTTGGGCCGCGGCGTCCAGGTCACGGGCAAGCTGAACGCGGAGGATTCGCGCGGGCTGGCCGTATTGTTCCGTCCGGCGACGCCGCGAGCCGTGATCGCCGAGGTCCGGTTCCAGGGCAACGACGCCGTCCCCACCGGCGTACTGCTGCGCAGCATTTCGCCGGTGGCGGTGGGCATTCCGTACACCGAAGCGGCGATGCGGCAGAGGCTGGAGGCGGCGATTCGTCCTCTGTACGAGGCTCGCGGTCGCATACAGGTTTCGTTCCCGGCGATCGCCACCGAGAAGGCGGCGAACGTGGACGGAGTGGTGGTCACCGTCACGGTAAACGAGGGTCCTGCCTACAACCTGGGCGCGGTAAAGTTCGCGGGCATTCCAGCCAATGACACGGCTGCGGTCGAGAAACTCGCGGACTTCCGCAAAGGGGACCTCCCGAATTTCGACGATATCAATGCTGGTCTGGGGCGGATTTCAAAGAAATACCGCAATGCGGGATACCTCAACGTGGCCTCCCGCGCGGAGCGCATCATCCATGAGGACACCCACACGGTGGACCTGAATGTGGCCGTGCAGCTCGGCCCGCAGTTCCGGTTCGGAAAGCTGAATATCAACGGTCTGGACATCATCGCCGAGCCGGCCATCCGCAAGATGTGGGGGCCGCTGGAAGGCAAGGCCTTCAATCCGGAATTTCCCGACGCGTTTCTGAAGCGCGTCCGCGAGGAGGCCATCCTCGAAAATCTCGGCAGGACGCGGGCGGAAACGCGGATCGATGAAGCCAGCAAGACGGTGGACGTGACGCTCTATTTCAACGGCCCGCAGAAGGACGATCCGCAACAAGGCAGCCGGCCCAAGCAGGATCAGCCGCCTCCGGGACTGCCCCCCGACATTCCGATCTGGTAAGCCCATGTGTGCAAAACTCAACTCGATCCTGTTGTTCGCCGCGTCGCTGCTGGCCGCTCTGGCCGTGCTGACGCTGCTGCCTTATGGCGCAAAAATAAACGATCTGGGCTACCGCTCGCTGTGTCCCTTCGCGCCGTGGAGCACGCTGGCGCTGCTGGCCGTGGCCGGGCTGGCGATGCTGATCCGCCAGTATCTGCGGGAGATGGAAAAGCGCGAAGCTACTTCACGCTCTTCATCCACTTCAGAATCGGCCCGGTGACGCTGGTGTCCGCCGTATCCGGCGACATGACCTCGGAAATGTGGCTGTGCTGCTTGTAGACCTGATAGGTCGGGCAGTGGTTCGCCTTGCACAGTTCGTCCCGGAGGGTTTCGGCGAACGCCACGATGTTGGGCGGATCGAGTTCGGCGACAGAGAGCATGAACGGCAGCTTCGATTTCGCCAGGCCCGGAAGGTTCGAACGCGCCAGAAGCGTGGCCGGATCGGGCTGTTCGGCTTTCCCTTTGCCGAACCCCTTCGGGGCGCCAGGGCCTCCCGGACCGCGGCCTCCGGGCGCGCCTGCCGCGGCGTTCGCGGCCCCGCCGCACGGAGCAAATCCTCCCGGTGAGGGCTTCGGAGTCGCCGGAAGAATATTGAAGGCCGGCGGCGACATGAATATCACACCCTTCAAGCCGACTCCTTTGGGTCCCCATAGCTCGGAGTGGGCGACGTAGGTGCTGACCGGAACATTGCCCGCCGATTGCGACCAGATGAACACGCGGTCCGGATTGCCCTTGTACTTCGAAATGTTGTTCTGCACCCACTGGACCGCCATGCCGACGGCCTTGGCGGGATCATCCCAGGCTTGGCCGGGATGGCGCTGCATATTCACGCCGGTCATGCCGTTTTTCGTGGCCCACAGCATGATGTTGTCGTAAAACGGGCCGCCATCGGGGCCGTCCTGCTGCTTGTTGCCCGCGCCGCCGGATACGTAGATCAGCACGGGGCGCGAATTGCCGCCCTTATCGGCTACAAACACGTCGAGAACGTCTTTGGCATCCGGGCCGAAAGAAATATCACGCGTGATCTGAACACCGGAATACGGCGGCGCCGGGTGGAGCGGGCGGTACAGCTTCGCGGTCTCCGGCACGCACACTCCGCGGCCGATCGTGACCAGTTCTTTGGCGATTTCCGGAGGCACTTCGGCGGACAGAGCCCCCGCCAGGGCGAACGTTATCAGCAATAAATTGAGCTTCATCGAGACCTCCCGGCGGAGATTGAGTATATCGCAAGGGCCGGATGAGACGCGCTACGCCGAAACGGTCTGCTGCGCTAGGCGTAGTCGCAGCTCCCTCGCCCAACCTGCGAAACAAGGATTTCGTTGGTGTCCAATCGCCTGACCGGCGAGCCTTTGTGGCCGGTAGAGGAACGTCCTGGGCGGGAATCCGGCGTGCCGGACGAAGAAGCCTGGCCCGCGCTGCCGTTCCCCACCAAGCCGCCTCCGCTTGCGCGGCAGCCGTTCGCGGAAAAAGATATCGACCCGCATATCAGAGAAGGCGGGCAGGCCCAGATGTGGGCAAAGTTCAAGAGATTCCGCAACCAGGGCCTCCTTCACGCCGCCGAGCCGGCAGGGACCGGTGCAGATCGAGAAATAGCGGCGGCGCGACTCGAGGCAGTTCCGCCGTGGAGGCTCCGGTTCGCCTCAACGGTCGGCGGGCGGGAATACATCGCGTGGTGCGCGGCGGCCTCGGACGGAAATCTTCACACCGAGACGGGCAAGCCCCCGGAGCCGGCCGCGGCGGGCTCGGATCTGGCGTCCGAGCTGCCCAGAAAAATAGCTGGGGGAAACAAGCACTATCAATATGGTTGATATCGAATATCACCATTTAGCTATCGACTCTGATCATGCGCGCCATTATAATGCCCGAAGCTTCCATGGGTGGGAGGCCGGGTGAACTTTCAGGGAGGTCGCCATGCGATCTAGGGGGACTCTGCTTTTTCTGTTTCTGCCGGTTATCAATCTATTCGCACAGTCGAATCAGGGCACGATTACCGGAACCATTTCCGATCCTAGCGGCGCGGTTGTCGCCGCGGCTCAAATTGACGTAAAGAATCGAGACACGGGCATCGTATATCAGGGTGGCACGTCCAACACGGGGAATTACGTAATTCCGGTGCCTGCGGGCTTTTACGAAATCACGGTCAACGTGCCGGGCTTCAAGAAATTCGTTCAGCAGAATGTGCAGGTGATCGTCGCCACCGATACGCGCCGCGACGTGACGCTCGAAGTCGGTCAGGCGAGCGATGTGGTCACGGTAGCCGACACCGCGCCGTTGCTCAAGACCGAAAGCGGCGAGATGAGCCACCTGGTCGAGTTGAAAGAGGCGGTGGAACTCCCTCTGCTCACCATCTCGGGCGGCGGCTACACCGGCGCGACGACCATGGGCAATATCCGAAACCCGCTGCAAACCTCGCTATTACTTCCCGGCGTCACCTTTGCGAATGACATGGCGCTGGTCGTGAACGGGTTGCCGAGCAACAGCGAGTCGATTCGCATCGAGGGCCAGGATTCGACGGGAACCATCTGGAAGGTATACCAGCAGCGCAGCCAGACCATGGGCGTCGAGGCTGTCCAGGAAGTGTCAGTTCAGACCAGCAACTTCGCCGCGGAGTACGGCCAGGTCGGCGGCGGTTATTTCAATTTCACGATGAAGTCCGGCACCAATCAACTCCACGGCAGCGCCTATGATTACATCGTGAACGAGGCGTTCAATGCCGGCTTACCCTTCACCGACGCGAGCACGGTAAGCCCGAATCGCAAGGGCCAGCACATCCGCAACGTCCAACGGCGCAACGATTTCGGATTTACCCTCGGCGGCCCGATCAAGATTCCTAAGGTTTACAACGGCGAGAACAAGAGCTTCTTCTTTTTCAACTTCGAGCAGTACCGGGAAAACCGGCTGATCGCCAACGGGCTCCAATCGGTGCCCACGCAGGCTTACAGGGGCGGCGACTTCTCCACCAGCGGCTGCTTCAATTTCAACGCGGCTGCCAACCAGTGCAACACGAATCCGGTTGCGCTGACGCAGGGCGGTGCACCGGCCATCGACAGCGCCGGCCAGGCTCTCACCTATGGTGAGGTTTTTGATCCCAACACCACGCGCGTAGTCAATGGGTTCCAGGTACGTACTCCGTTCCCCAACCAAATCATTCCTGCCAGTCGGATGGACCCGGTGGCTCTGAAGATTCAAAACATGCTCCCGCTGCCGAACGCTCCCGGGATCATCAACAATTTCAACATTCCCGCGTACGTGAACTTCGTTCACACCACCAATTTCTCGTGGAAGATTGACCAGGCACTCAGCCCCACGGCCAAGCTGTCCTGGTATTACTCGCATTACGGTTGGAACTCGCCCAATGCCAACGGGTTCACGGAGCCGTTTACAGGAGCGGTGCCGACGGCGTATCGGAATCACACGACACGCGTGAACTACGATCAGTCGATCACGCCCACGCTGCTATTGCACATCGGCGTCGGTTATCTCCATCAAAAGGAGCCGACCAGGCCGCAGGCTTACGACCAGACGAAGCTCGGTCTTACTGGGTATTTCGATCCCACTCTGTTCCCCACGATCTGGGGGCTCGGGCAAACCAATACGACCGGCGGATGGGCGTGTGTGTCCTCGGCGATCCCCTGCGGCACCACGAACGCGTTTGGCCAAACCAACGGTGTGGGCGCCTTTTTCGAGGCGACGGTGTACGAAGAGAAGCCCACCGCCAACGCGAACCTGACCTGGGTGAAGGGCAACCACACGTTCAAATACGGCGGCGAGCTTACGATCGAAGGATACCCCGAAGACAGCAATTGGCGAGCCAATGGCTACTTCACGTTTTCCAATGCGGAGACGGCCGATCCCTGGCAGAATGGCCAGGCGTTGAATTTCCCCAACGGTTCCGGCTTCAACTACGCCAGCTTCCTGTTAGGATTGCCGGACAACTTGCAGCTCAGCACAATCACGCAAACCAAGGTCGGCAATCACCTGATGGGATTTTATGCGCAGGATAGCTGGAAGGTGACGCGGAAGCTCACTGTCGATTACGGTCTGCGCTACGATTTCCAGACGTATTTGAAAGAGCAGTACGGGCGCATGCAGATGGCCTCTTTCGCCACGCCGAACCCGAAGGTGGGCGGGAGATTGGGCGCAGGCATCTACGAAGGCTACGGCGGCGGACGCTGCAATTGCGCGTTCTCTCACAACTATCCCTACGCCTTCGGACCCCGCCTCGGAGTCGCCTACCAGATCACCCCCAAAACGGTGCTGCGCGCGGGCGCCGGCATTACTTACGGTGTCACGCAGACCCCCCAGGGACTCTCCTACGGGGTCGCCGACTATTACACGTTCAACGCGCAAGGCTACGGCATCTCGCCCGTGCCCAACGGGCTTCAGGGCGGCAATCCCTACCCGAACATCAAATGGCCCGACTTCAGCCCGGACAAGTACCCGGTGGCGAGCGCCGGCTTGCTGCCGCCCTCGAATCCAAACATCTACTTTGCGCCCGAAGCCCGGCCGCCGCGCATCTGGCAGTGGAGCGTCGGAATCCAGCGCGAGATTTTCCGCAATTTCGTGGCTGAGGTGACCTATGTGGGCAATCGCGAGGTTTGGGGAGCCGCGCCTTTCCTGGATCAGATCTCTTCGAACTCTCTGAACCAGGACCTTCTGGCGCACTATGGGCTGAACCTGGCCAATGCGGCCGACCGCACGTTACTGATCAGCCAGATTGGTTCCCCCCAAGCCATCCAGCGCGGCTTTTATCCCGCCTATGTGGGTATGCCGCCCACGCAAACCGTGGCCCAGCAACTTCGGCCGGTGCCGCAGTGGATCGCGCCCACCGCCGTCGATCTTGGCCCTCCGATCGGCAAGACCTGGTACGACTCGCTCCAGGCCAAAGGCACCAAGCGCTTCTCGCATGGGTTGCAGGCGGAGGCGTCTTTCGTCTGGGCCAAGGGCGAAGTCATCGGGACGGGGTCGGAGGCGGGCAATATCAACTCCCTCGCCGGCGTTCCTCTCTACAACGACATTTACAACTACGGGATCAACAAACAGCTCAACCAGTTGGTGAAGCCGCTCGCCACGGTCATTTCGGGTTCTTACACGACCCCGAAACTCGGCGGCGACGGTGTGGGAGCCAAGGTTGCTTCTCACGTGCTGCGGGACTGGCAGCTCGGCTGGCTTCTCCGCTACCAAAGCGGCGATCTCATTGCCAGCCCGCCTTCCAACAACCAGTTGAACCTGCAACTGGCGCGCGCCAGCAACCTGGACCGGGGCTCGGTTACGTTCTGGAACCGGGTGCCCGGCGTCGATCCGCTGGCGGTCGATCCGAACTGCCACTGCTTTAACCCCCAGACGACGCTGGCCCTAAATAAGAACGCGTGGACGGACGCGCCTCCAGGAACTTTCGGCACGGCGGCTCCCTTCTACAATGACGTGCGGTGGCAGCGACAGCCGGCGGAGTCGATGAGCTTTGGCCGGAATTTCCGCATGGGCAAGGAGGGCCGGTACAATCTGTTTGTCCGCGCCGAATTCCAGAACATCTTCAATCGGCTGTTCCTGTCGAAGCCGGCGGTGGGGGCGCCCGGTTTCGCCGGGTCCAATCAGCCCAGCATTGGGCCCTTGACCAACCCGGCGACGGTACCCACCACCGTCAATGGCGTGTACACGGGCGGCTACGGCTACATTGCGACTCTGGGCGGAGCCGGCGCACAGCCGCGAGCCGGGCAGATCGTTGCGCGGTTCACGTTCTAACACAGAAGCCGGGCGCGATTCCAAACCGCGCCCGGCTTTCGCGTTTCCACCGTGGCACAGGCTTCCAGCCTGCGATACGAGAAACCCGCTACTTGCCCGCCGCCTTTGCTGCCGCTTTCCTCTCTTCCGCCCGGGCCCCGCTGAGGGAATTGAACATCGCGTAATTGCCCTCGTGGCAGGCATACTCGAAATTCCGGTAACCCGGCTCCTGCGTCAGCGGGAACCCGACCTTGAACGGCCGCACGTAAGTTTTCGGGTCGTCCACCGTCATTTCGTAGCGCATCTCATTTGGTCCCACGCGCGTGAAGCGCTCGACCAGTTTTAAGGCGTCGCTGGCCGGAGTGCCCCAGCCATTGACGGCGACGGCATTTTTGTATCCAAGGAAATTCGTGGTCTCGACCACCAGCGTGTTGCCGTCCCAGTGGCCTCGCGGATCGCCCATATAGGTACGAATGTTCGAACTCGCGTGGGGGCGGCCATCCAGCGGGATCACTCGCGCCTCGTGCACCATCTCCTGCATGATGGACACCATGCCCGGCGCTTGCACGATCAGCTGCCCGTTGCCATAAATCACCGGGAAAATGGAGCCGGCCACGCCGCGGCTGATGCAGCGGATATAGGGGCTGAAGTCCAGGTAGGAATCGGCTTTGGGATGGTCATTCAGGGCGGTTTCCCCCACCGACCTGTTCCGCGCGTCCGGGAGCAGATCCGGCGTCTGGCCGTTGGGCGGATCGATCACCAGCGAAGTCTGTCGGCAAGGGCGCCGCGCCCGCTCGCCCCAGTGCGCCGGAGGCCCCGTGCCGACTCGTGCATCAGGAGCCACGGTTTTCACCAGGTCGGCTTCGTGCTGCTTCTCCAGTTGACTCTCACGCTGGGCGAGTTCCTGCTCGGTGTAATACAGACGATTTCCCAGGTTCGCGGGCCGGTTCATCGGGGTGCCGATGCAATCGTCGCTCGTCCAGGTCCCCTGAAGATCCGGATCGCCCCAGGGGGTTTTCGGCTGCGTCCAGGTTTTCGCGGCGCCCCCCTTCGGCGCTTGCGCCACGGCCTGACCGGGCGCCAGAGCCAACAAGCCGATGAAGGCCGCAACTCCCGCCATCGGCTCAACCAATCGGTGTCTCATGCGATTCTCCAATTCGAGCTTCAGAGTGGTCCCATCCTACTTCACGGGCGCAAACGAAGCAAATTCGAGGCTGCCGTTTCGGTGCGCCGCCGCATGCGTCAGTTCAGCGCCGCTTGCAGCGTTACCGTCGCACTGACCTCCACCAGTCCCGGATTGACCGGCGTGGGTGTCCCTTCCGGCGCCGCAGCCATTACAGGATAGACCACCGGTTGCACGGCCGCGCCTTCCTGCAAAGTCACGATCGCTCCTACGGAAGCCCCCAGCGCGCTGGCCATGGCCGCGGCATGCGATTGCGCCCGCGTGGCGGCCTGCTGAAGCGCCTGCAATTTTGCCGGCTCCATGTTCTTCAGGGTGAAGCGCAGTCCCGATACGGTGGTCGCGCCGGCCTGCGTGGCGGTGTCGATCACCGGGCCCGCGAGGCTCAGGTTTCCCAGCGTGACCTCGACCGTGTTGCTGGCCGAATAGCCCACCAGCACCGGCGCGCCCGACGGCGGATAGTTGTAATTGGGCGAAACGGTGTAATTGATGGTCTGAATATTCGCGCCGCTCCCCAGCAGCATATTCAGCGCCGCCAGCACCGCGGTGGTTTGGGTGGCATTCGCCGTTCCGGCCTCCTGAGCCGTTTTTCCCTGTGTGGTCACCGTGGCGTCAATGATCACTTGGTCGGGTTGTACGTATACGCTCGCGTTTCCGGTGGCGGTAACCGAGCGCGTGGCTTGGGCGGACAGGACTGTCGCGGTCACCAAAAGGACAAGGGCGGTTTTGATCATGGCAGAGCCTCCTGTCAGTCATTATGGCGAGGAAGGTCGACAAATTAATGACAATGGAAGCGCATGCCTTGGCGGGCAAAGTTGCGCTCCCCGGAATGGCTGGCGGTCAGCTATTTCTCCTATGCGGCCGCTATCGCTCCGTTCTACATTCGCGCGCCGTGGCGGGCGTTTCTGGCCGCGGCCGGGGTGGCCGTACTCTTTGGGCTGAGCACGTTGTGGAAACCGGCGGTGCGCGATTTTCTGCCGCTCGGCGCGGTGCTGCTCGCGTATCGGGAAATGGATTGGTTCACGCCGGCGGTGCGGGATTATCACCTGGAGCGTACGTGGATCCTGTGGGACCGCATGGCGCTGGATCAGTGGGGGCTGCGCGCGGCGATCGAGAAGGCCGGTCCGCTCCTGCCGAACTATCTCGAGCTCTGCTATGCGCTGGTGTACTTGGTAGGCTTTGCCGGAGTCGCGGTGCTGTTCGCTAACCGCAAGCGCGACCAGATCGAACGCTTCCTGACGATTTATCTCGCGGGGACGCTGGGCGCTTACGCCATGTTCCCCTACTTCCCTTCCGAGCCGCCGCGAGTGGTTTTTCCGGGCGCGGACATGCCGCAGGCCGTCAGCGCCATCCGTTCTCTGAATCTGGCGATCCTGGGCGGCTACGGGATTCATTCCAGCGTTTTTCCGAGCGCGCACGTTTCCTCGGCGTTTTCGGCGGCTTGGGCGCTGTTTGCGATTCTGCCGTCCAAGCGCTGGATCGGATGGTGCATGCTGGTTTACGCAGTGTCGGTCGCCCTGGCGACGGTGTACGGGAGGTATCACTATGCGGCGGACGCCGTGGCGGGAATCGGGGTAAGCATCGCCGCCTATTGCGTGTGCGCGGTTGTATGGAACTGGTGCGTGTTATAACATCGGCAATTGTGTTCCGTGCTCTGATTCTGGTGTACGTTCTAGCCCCAGCCGCGCCCGCGCAGTGGCTCCATTATCCGCACAAGGACACGCCGCGAACGCCTGACGGCAAGCCGGATTTGACGGCTCCGGCCCCTCGCCGGCCCGACGGAAAGCCTGACATGAGCGGAGTGTGGATCGGTTCGACTAAATACATGATCAACATCGCGGCCGACCTGAAAGAAGTCCCCTTCCAGCCTTGGGCGGCAGCCGAGTACAAGCGCCGCCGCGATACGGAGAGCAAGGACGATCCCAGCGGCCAGTGCCTGCCCCTGAGTGTTCCCGTGAAGCAGACCATCACCTCGCCGTTTAAGATCGTCGACGTGCCGCAGAAGGAAGAAATGATCATGCTGTACGAAGGCCAGCGGCACCGCGAGATCTTTATGGATGGGCGGCCGCTTCCCAGGGATCCCGAGCCCTCCTGGTACGGCTACTCGACCGGGCGCTGGGAGGGAGACGACCTCGTGATCGAATCCAACGGGTTCAACGGCATCCCCTGGCTGGACATCAACGGGCATCCTTCGACGGACGCTCTGCATCTGACCGAGCGGTATCATCGCGTCGATTTCGGGCACATGTCTTTGGAAATTACAATCGACGATCCCAAGGCGTACACGAAGCCTTGGACGGTGAAGGAATCGCCCAGGCTGCTGCCCGATACCGAGCTTCTGGAAGCGGTCTGTGAGAATAATCAGGATCCGGCGCACATGGTGGGCAAATAGGAGGCATGATCATGAAGATCCTGGCGGCGCTGCTTTTCTCCGGTGCGGCGGGCGTTTACGCGCACCATTCCTTCGCGGCGGAGTTCGACGGGAGCAAGCGCGTCACGCTGAAGGGCACGGTCACGAAGGTGGACTGGCGCAATCCGCACATCTACGTCTACCTGAACGTCAAGGACGAAAAGGGAAACGTGACCGAATGGGCGTGCGAAGGCGGCCCTCCCAACGTTCTGCTGCGCGAAGGCTGGACTCGCAATTCGGTGAAGGAAGGCGACGAGGTCACCATCGACGGCGCCGTGGCCAAAGACGGCTCGAAGCGGTGCAATTCGCGAACCGTGAATCTGGCCGACGGCCGGAAGGTTTTTGCGGGGTCTTCCGAGGACAACACGAAGCAGTGAGGCGCGGCGCGCTCCATTCCTCGCCGCGCCTCCATCATCGCGCAATTACTTCAGGCGATCCGCGAGCTTCGATAGCGCGGCATTGGCGCACGCGGCATCCTTATCTCCGCCCGGAGCGCCGCTGACCGCCACCGCGCCGATTGTCACATCGCCGAACTTGATCGGCACGCCGCCCTGGGCGTTGATGGTTCCCGGAATGGTCGCCGGAGGAGCGGGCTGGCCCGGAGGCGGCGGTTGCGCGGGGCCCGAGGGCCGGTTGTACAGCATCGTGGCGGTCGCCTTCATCTTGGCGACCTCCGTGGTTGAAGGCGTCGCGCCATCGTCGCGCAGCATGGCCTTTGGCGCGTTCATCGCATCCACCACCAGAACCGTAACCTTGTAGCCGTCGGCGCGGCACTTCGCCATGGCTTCCTGGGCGATCGCCTGGGCGACGTCCATGGTCAGCACCCGGGACTGCGGCAATTGGGCGAAAGCGCTGCTGGAAACAGCCGCAAATGCGGCGAACAAAGCGAGTCTTGTTTTCATGGGTCGAAATCTCCGCCGTTTAGAATAGCAGTCTACCCGGCTTTAATCCAAGACGTGGGCGGCGCTCGGGGCCGCTGTGAAACGCTTCCCGCACGGAAAAACCTCGTTTAAGCAGGAAGGAGGTTCAAGTGAGACGCCTTCTTTATTGAAACCGCATTCATCTCTGGACTGATTTTGACCAGCCTGCCCGTCATGCCGCAGGACCACGATCGCGACGGCCGGCATGACAACCGGGAGTTGCGCGATCAGGGCTACTGGAGCAATCGTCTTTTCGAGAGAGTGCGCCAAGACCTTCGATCGCATGCCAACGCGGCGAACGCGATCGGGACGGGACCGGAGCGGCAGGATGCCGTCCCGCCCCGGATAGTAGAATGGCCGTGCGATGCACAAGCCAGCTTGCCTCCTTGCCATGTGCGGGGTCAGTTGTTTGGCCCCGCTTTTTGCAGCCAATAAGACGACATCTCAGGATTTTTATACCGAGCGGCCGACGATCGTCTCGCTGGGATTCGAATGGCGCATCGCTGGCGACGACAACCGCAATGCGTCCGTCGCGGTCTCTTATCGCAAGAAGGGGGAGCCATCGTGGAAGCAAGGTTTGCCTTTACTGCGCATCGGCAACGAGCGGATCAATGAAAACGCGTTTCAGTACGTGGTCGAAAATATGTTCGCCGGCAGCATCTTCGATCTGGAGCCGGGAACCGAATACGAATGCCGCTTCGTTTTGAGCGACCCCGACGGAGTCGAAGGAGAGAAAGAGAAGGCCGTGACGGTGCGGACGCGCGCCGAGCCTCGGCCCGCCGCGGGCGGCAATACTTATCACGTTTATCCGCCGGGCTACCGCGGGCAGAAACAGCAGCCGGCGTTTACGGGACTGCTGGCCGCGTATTACACGGGGTCGTCCGGAGCCGATTACTTCAATAGCTATCCACCCCGCGTAAAGCCGGGCGATATCATTCTGGTCCACGCCGGAGTGTATAAGGACGATCGCTACAAATACGGCGGTCCGCTCGGGACGATCTCCAGCGGAACGTATTTCCTGACAAAGAGCGGCACGGCGGACAAGCCCATCGTGATCAAAGGCGCGGGCGACGGCGAGGCGATCTTCGACGGCGACGGAGCTTACAACCTGTTCAACGTGATGGCCGCCAATTACAACTATTTCGAAGGGTTGACGATCCGCAACACGGAGCTGGCGTTCTGGGCCGGGCAAAAAGGAATCACCGGCGCCAGCGGGATCACCGTCAAGAAGTGCCGCATCGAGAATGTCGGCCGCGCGTTTTATTCGGACTGGTCGGGCTCGAAAGATTTCTACATCGCCGACAACGTGATGATCGGGAAGTTCCGCGCCGACAAGCTGATGGGTTTTACCGGCCGCACCTGGCAGAATCTTCCGGATTTCGGCTCGAAGCTGGTGTCGGAATACGCGGTGAAAATTTACGGGCAGGGACATGTGGTGGCGTACAACTACGTGACGCGATTCCATGACGGGATCGACATCGCCACGTACGGCAATCCCGACGGCACGCCCGATCCCGTCCGGGACCGCATGCCGGTGTCGATCGATTTTTACAACAACGATATCGACAACGCCGAAGATAACTGCATCGAATCCGATGGGGGCGCGCACAACATCCGCATCCTGCGGAACCGCTGCTTCAACATGGGGCATCGCGCGCTCAGTGTGCAGCCCATGTTCGGCGGTCCGGTGTATTTCATCCGCAACCTGGTCTATCACGCGCCGGAGGGAGGAGCCGTGAAGTTCACCGCGTCTTCGGCGGGCATCGTGGTGTATCACAACACGCTGGTCGCGCCGGTGAAGCCGATGCTGCTGGCGCCTTCGAACATTCATTACCGCAACAACCTGGTCCTGGGAAAAAGCGAGACGCTGGAGACGTTCGCGGTGGAGACCAACACGAATTATTCCAGCTCGGACTACAACGGATTTCGCCCCAATGAAGGGGCCCCGTTTTCTTTCGAATGGAGCTCGCCGCCGTTTTCAGAGCAGGCGGTTTTCCCCGGCGAAATGGGCAAATTATCCATGCAGGAGCAGGTTAAGCTGGAAGCCGCCGCTCGCCAGACACGGCGATTCAAGACGCTCAAGGAGTACGCCGAAGCCACGGGGCAGGACCGCCACAGCGTGCTGGTGGATTACGACGTGTTTCAGAAAGTCGCGCCGCCGAGCCCCGACCCGACGACGCTCTACAAGCCCGCCGACTTCGACTTTCAGTTGCGCCCCGGCTCGGCCGCCGTGGATGCGGGCGTCCGGTTGCCCGGAATCAACGATGACTTTACCGGCAATGCTCCGGACTTGGGAGCCTACGAGACCGGCCGGCCCGTGCCGCATTACGGCCCGCGTGAGTAGCTACAGTTTGGGCTGGCCGAAGGTTGCGCCGAAGACAAACTCGGAAAGCGGCTTGCGCTGCCGCGGGCTCAGTTCCTTGGCGCGCAGGTCTTCGGGCAGGGAATCGGGATCGCCCAGATACCCGATGGCCATCAGGGCCACCGGTTCAAAGCCCTCCGGAATCTTGCAAAGATCGCGCGCTTTGGCGGCGTCGAAGCCGGCCATCTGGTGCACGTAAATGCCCAGCGAGGTCGCCTGAATCGTCAGATAAGCCGTCGCCGCGCCCACATCGTGATGCGCCCAACGGTTCGGCTTGCCGCTCTGGGTAAACTCCAGCTTCGCGGCCGATAACGCCAGCACTGGCGCTTGCCGAGCCCATTGATTGCCGGCGGACAGACAACTGGCCAGGATTGCGTGCCCCTCGGCGTCATCTTGCGGCGCCACCAGGTAGCGCCAGGGCTGTTCTCCGAAGCACGAGGGCGCCCAGCGGGCGGCCTCGAAGAGCTGCCGGAGCTTTTCGCGCTCGACCCGTTGCGGAGCAAAGGCGCGAGGGCTCCAGCGATGCTTGATCAGATCCAGGATTTCGTGATCCGGCGTCGCGATTTTCGCGGATACTGGCGCTTGAGTGGACATGCCCCATTTTAAAAGGCGATGCCGGCGCAGCCGGGGGCCAAACGCCCGGTGCTATGCTGAAATTTGCTACCGAAGATTGTCGATCTCGGCCGCTTTTACATCCCTACTTACGGCGTGCTGGTGGCGCTCGGGTTCTTATTGGGACTGTGGATCACGGTGCACCTGGCGCGCCGTAGCGGCTTGAATCCCGACCTGGTTACGAATCTGGCCGTATACGTGGCGCTGGCCGGATTGCTGGGCGCGAAACTGCTGATGATCTGGTTCGACTGGCCGGACGTCAACATTTTCTCGCTGAGTTTTCTCCAGGCGGCCGGCGTGTTTCAGGGTGGGCTCATCCTGGCGGTGGCGGTCGCGTTTCTGTATATGCGCAGCAACAAGCTGCCATTTCTCCAGACCTCGGACGCATTCGCCCCGGGGATTGCCATTGGGCACGCGGTCGGGCGTCTGGGCTGCTTCGCCGCCGGTTGCTGCTGGGGCAAGGAAACGCATCTGCCTTGGGCCGTGACGTTTCATAATCCGCAAGCCGCGGCGTTGACCGGCGTGCCACTGGAAGTGCCGCTGCACCCCGCGCAGCTTTACGAGTTCACGACGGAAGCTCTTCTGTTCGCTTTCCTTTACTGGCGCTTTCACAAACCGCACGAGCCGGGAAGAATCATCGGGCTCTACCTGATGTTAAGTTCGATTTTCCGGTTCTTGATCGAGTTCACGCGCAACCATGAGCAGGCCCTGCCGTTCGGCCTTCCGCTGTCCATCACGCAGTGGATCGCCCTTGGCCTGGCTCTGGCCGGCGGGGTGATCCTGATGCTGCCTGCCCGGACCGCCAGATTCTCGCGCCCGGTGCCGGCCTAACAATTCCTGCAAATCCGCCGATTCTGCTGTAAGAGGAGGAGTGTGCACGGCAAGCGCGCCCAGCGGGGCTTTGTCCTGATCGCGATGTCGGTCACCATGATTGTGCTGCTGGCGGTGATCGGGCTGGCGTTCGATTTCGGGCGCATTTACATCGCCCGTAACGAAGCCCAGGTGTTCACGGACGCGGCGGCGATGACGGCGGCGGCGCGGCTGGACGGCACCCCGGCCGGGATCGCGCGCGCGCGCGATGCGGTGGCGCACCTGCCCATGCGATGGAATCTGGGCACGCAGCCGTTTACCGGAGTCACGGTGGAATTCAGCGCCGACGGCTCGCGCTGGGAGCGCGAACCCAAAGATCCCGCGAGCATCGTGAAGGCTCGCGTGACGGCCCCTTCGAACAACGTGGACATTATTTTCCTTCGCGCCGCCGGCGGCCCGGCTGCGTTGACTGTTCCGGCGCGCAGCGTGGCCGCCATCGATCCCGTGAGGCTGACGCAATGAGACGCGGGCGTCAAAGCGGCCACGCCATGATCGAACTGGCCTTTTCGGCCACGGTGATGGCGGCCTGCCTGGCCGGGACCTTCCAGTTCGGCTACAGCTTCTACATTTACGATCAGCTCGTCTCGGCTGTGGGCAATGCGGGCCGCTACGCCGTTTCCCGGACCATTCGCGCCGCCACGCCGGAGGACCTCGAAAAAGGCAAGGCCGCCATCCGCAACATGGTGGTCTATGGAGATCCGCATCCGGACGCGGACGCCGTGCCCGTCGCCCCGGACTTGAAACCCGAAAACGTGCTGGTCTCCTACGTCGCGGGCGAGCGCGAGGGCGCACCCTCCGCCATCGATGTCGCCATCGCGGATTACAACGTCCACGCGGTCTTCGGAGCCGTCACGTTAAAGGGCCGCCCGGCGGTCGAGTTTCCGTTCGTCGGACGTTACGCGGCATCGGAATCCGAGCCATGAGAGAGCGCGGCCAAGGTTTGGTGGAAGCCACGCTGGTGCTGCTGGTGTTCTTCGGGCTGGCGCTGGCGGTACTCGATTGCGGACAGGTGATGTTCGCGCATCAGGCGCTGGTGGAGCGTGTCCGCGAAGCCGCGCGCTGGGGAGCCATGCACGCCTGGGAGGGCCCCGGCCCGGTGGTGAACTTCGTGCTGTACCACCAGGTGGATGCGCCCACTCCGGCCGGCCCCGGCTATCTCGGGATGACTCCGGCCAATGTCCGCGTGACCTATTGCCCTCCGGCGCCCGGCCGCCCCGAGGACGAATCGATCAGCATCGCCATCGTCAATTACGAGTCGCATTTCTTCTCTCCCTGGATCGCAAGAACTGTGGTCAGCGCGCGGCCCGTGCTGGTGACCGCGCCCATGGAAGTGCGGGCCGCCGCGGCCGCGAAATAGGTTCCCTAAGCGTCACGCTAGACTGAAAGCCATGCGGCATGATGGTCCGGCCCTTCGAAGCTGGCTGCGGCTCGTCTGGGCGGCGCTGGTGGTCCTGGTGGTTACCGGAAGCCTGTTGCCTGGCTCGTCGCGCGTGATGCGCGCGCTGAACCGTTTGGACCTCAACGATAAGTTCGAGCACTTCGCGGCCTATGGCGGGCTTGGATTTCTGCCTACGCTCCGGGAAGCCGCGGCGAGGCTGCGGTTTGTTCTGCCGGCGGTGGCGCTGATGGGAGTGCTGCTCGAGTTCGGGCAGCTATACTCTCCCGGCCGGACCTACGACACCCGCGACATGCTGGCCGACCTGGCCGGAGTCACCGTGGGATTTCTGGTCGCTCTGCCGCTGCGCACGTCGATCAAAGCGTAACTCGGATCCGGCGGCTAGACGGAAGCTCCCGCCCGCGCGAGGCATTTTTCGAAAGCGCTGAAAAACAGGTCCAGGCCGGCTTCGTTAGCGAGCGGTCCCATCAAGCCGATGCGAAAAATCTTGCCGGCCAGCGGTCCGAAGCCGGTGCCGACCTCGATCCCATGTTCTTCGAGCAGCCATCGCCGCACCTGGGCGTCATCCACGCCTTCCGGCACGCGAACGGTATTGAGATTCGGAATACGGCGCCCTTCGGCGACGTGCATCGAGAGGCCCAGCGCCTCCATTCGCTGCACGAAGCCGGTATGGGCGCGCGCGTGGCGCTCGTATCGTTTCTTGGGACCCTCTTCCAGAATCGCGGCGAGGCCCTCGCGCAGCGCGTAGAAGGTCGAGACCGGGGCGGTGTGATGATACTTGCGGCCGTCGTAGTATTCGGCGATCAGCTTCAGATCCAGATACCAGATCGGATTGTCGAGCTTGCGCGCCTTCAGCCAGTCCATGGCCGCGGGCGAAGCGGTGAACGGCGATAAGCCGGGCGGGCAGCTCAGGCCCTTTTGCGTACAGCTATAGGCGATGTCGATTCCGGAATCGTCCACTTGAACCGGCGTAGCGCCGAGCGAGGTGACGCAATCGGCAATCACGAAAGCGCCGGCCTCATGCGCCGGTCGGGTGATGGCCAGCGGCGGCTGCAACGCGCCGGTCGACGTTTCGGCGTGAACGAAGGCGACCACTTCCGGGCGTTCGCGCTCGATCGCTTCGCGAGCCTCGGTTTCCGTGAAGGTCTGGCCCCACGACTTGCCGGAGCGAACCACGTTGGCGCCGTGGCGGCGCCCCATCTCGGCGATGCGGTCGGCGAAATAGCCGGCGGAAAAGACCAGAAATTTCGCGCCTGGATTGACGAAATTGGATACGGCGGCTTCCATGCCGGCGCTGCCTGTGCCGGAAAGGGCAAGCGTGAACGGATTGCGAGTGCCGAAAATCTCGCGCAGCCCCTGGCGTACGTGATCGTTGACTTCGAAGAAGAACGGATCCACGTAGCCCACCATGGGTTGCGACATGGCCTCGTAAACACGCTGTTCTATCTGGGTCGGACCGGGACCGAAGAGGAACCGCCGGGGCGGTGCGAAGGTGGGCATACCTTCCAGTTTAATCGAATGCAAGGGGAGGCACGCTGCTCGAGGCGCGCGCCTTTATTCGGCTCCGTAATTGATCTCCAGCCGGCGGGCCCGCGCCGCGGCAAAGACCAGGACGGCGGCCGTCAGAGCAAGGAGCCCGAGCACGGAGAGCCAGGCGGGTGGCGGTTCGGCCGAAGAGATCAGCAGCCTCTCGAACAGGCTGAGCCCCTGCTCCGGCGCGGCCACCACCGGACACAGCGCCTGAAGGTAAAAAATCACGCTGATCTTCTTGAGCGCCGCCGGAAGGACCGGATTCGCGCCCTCCCACAGCAGCACGCCGGCGGCGGGGACGATCGGATTGCGGAACAGCAGCCCCGCCGCCAGAAATACGCTGCCGTAGCCGGCGCAGGCTAGCGCGGTTACCCCCAGATACGCCGCGATTTGGCTCAAGCCCGGGCCGCGCAGATACTCGCTCACCGCCCCCGGCTCGAAATGCCAGGACAGCGCCGCGATTTGCAAAGCCGTACCGGTCACGAACGTCGCCACGGCGGCGGTCAGTCCCGCCAGGTATTTACCGATCAGCAGCGCCTCGCGCTTCAACGGGGCGAGCAGGTAGAAGTGCAGGCTCTTGTCCAGCATTTCCGCACGGAACAGATTCATGAAGATCCCGGCGCAGCCGAAAAACACCGCCAGCCGCAGATAGAAGAACTGGAAGACCGTCGCGAAGATGGCCGCATCCTTTGGCAGATTGCAGCGGTCCTGCTCGTTGATGCGCACCAGCTCGCCATTGCGAAACAAAAACGCGTAGTTGCTCTCGCCGTCGGTGTAGAGATAGGTGGTGAGGCGGAAGGCCCGGCGGCTGAAGCTGGTTTGCGAGTAGGGCTGCCCGGCCACCGCCACGACCTCCTCCGGCGACATGCCGTTATGAATCGACCGCAGTGTCTCGGTGGCCACCGGATGCGCGGCGTTCAGGGTTCGCCGGGTCTCCAGGTCGCGCATGGTGTCGATGGCGTGGATCAGATAAATCGCCGCCGGCGCCAGCGCCAGCAGGTACACCCACAGCCCGCGCTGCGACAGAAATGTCTTTTTCAACTCCAGCCGGATCACCGCGCCGATCTGCGCCCAGCTCTGCGCCTCCAGCAGCGGCGGGCTCACCGGGCCGCCTCCCCGCCGCCGATCAGATACTCGTACAACGAGTTCACGTTGTCGTCCACCGGCATCACGCCTTCCACGTCGATTCCGTCGAGGGCGATTGCGTTCAGCGCGCGATAGAAGCGGTCCGCATCGCGGGTCTTCACCAGGACTCCGGTGCGGTCCGGCGAGAGCCGCGCCTCCACCACGTGATCCAGCTCAAACAGCTTTGAAGCCAGCGCCGAGGGCCGGCGGCTGCGGATCCAGACCTGCAAGGGGTGGTCCTGGATCTCGCCGCGGACGCCCTGGATCTGGCCTTCGGCTACCACGTAGCCGTTGCTTAGCAGAACTACCTGGTCGGAAATCTGATCCACTTCGTGCAGCACGTGGCTGGAGACAATGACGTGGCGGCCCTCCCGCGCCCACTCGCGAAACAGCGCGATGGTTTCGGCTCGCACCAGCGGATCGAGCCCATTCAGGGGCTCATCCAGCGCCAGCACCTGCGGCTGATGCGCGATCGCCGCGGCCAGCTTGATCCGCTGGCGCATGCCCTTGCTGTAGCCCGCCACGTTGCGATCCGCCGCCTCGGTCATCCGCACGCGCGCGATCGCTTCGTTCGCCAGGTTGGCGCACCGCTCCTGCGTGAATCCGAACAGCCGCAGGAAGGCGTGGACGAACTGGTAGCCTGTGAGCCCCTTCGGAAAGGAATCGAACTGCGTCGAGTAGCCCAGCACGCGGCCGAGCTTTTCGGGCTCGCCCGGGGAAATGCCCAGCACGCGCACCTCGCCGCGGCTTGGGCGCACCAGCCCGGCCATCAGGTTCATCAGCGTGGTCTTCCCGGAGCCGTTTGGCCCGACCAGGCTGGTGATGCCCGGCGGAATCGACAGAGTGATGCGGTTGACGCCCAGCACCTCGCCATAGAAGCGCGATACATTGTCGAAGGTGACCTGATGGCTCACCTGGCCACCTCGAAGGCGCGGATACGCCTTGCCAGCAGCCACAGGCAGACCGCGGCTGCCCCCGCCAGCGCGCCCCACGCCGCGCCCGCGGAAATCTCTGCCGTGGCGGAAACGTCGCGGAACAGATGCGCCCAGATCACGGAGATCACCTGGCGCAGATCCAGCAGGCTCCCGTAGCTGGTCCGCACGATCGCGTTGACCGCCGAGCCGAATCCGGCGCCCGCGAAAAACACGCCCAGAATCAGAGCCCCGGCCGCGATCCTCCATTTCACCCAGGCCGAAAGAGCCAGCGCCATCAGCGACAGAAACAGATCCCAGAGCATCAGCCCAAGTAAGAGCGAGCCCAAAATCCAGGCGTTATCGCGCGTCCATTGCCAGCCCGCCAGGCTCGCCTGGATTATGAACACTACCAGCCCCGGCATCCAGGTGATCAGCGACAGAAAGTACACCAGCAGGCTCATCTTCCCCAGCACGTATTCGGCGCGCGTGAACGGGCGGCAAAAGTACAGCGGCAGGGCGTTGTTCGCCAGGTCCGGAGCCACGCGCTGCGGCCCGATGAAGGCCGTCAGCAGGCTCGCCATGGTGCCCTGAAAGGTGCAGAAAAACTCGAAGAATTTGTTGTCGATGGCGAACAGGCGCGCTGCGGGAATATTGAAGGTTTGCAGGAAGGCGACGTTATGCGAGATGTAGATGAAGACCGCGCACAACAGCGGGAAGAAGAAGCAGGCCATCAGGTACACCATCACGAACTTCGATTGCGTCACCTGCCCGAAGCTAGAGCGCGGCAGGATCAGAAACCGCGACCACCCCGGCGTCAGAGCGCCGTCGAAGGCTTTGTAGGTGCGCTTGTAGACCGCCACTAATTCTCCATGGCTTTCAGGAAGATCTCCTCCAGCGTGTCGCGCCGGTGGTTCAGCCGCCGGAACTGCACGTCGCGCCCCGAGGCCCAGCGGTAGATTTCCTTGAGGTCGAAGCCCTCCGGCAGCACCATCCGGAACCGCCCGAGCCCCAGCGGCGAGCACTCGCATCCCAGCGCCGTCATCGCGTCTGCGAAGCCGTGATGGTGCCCGTACGCCTCCAGTTCCACGAACCTCCGGTTGGCCCGCCGCTCCTGCTCCAGGTTCGAGGTGTGGACGATCCGCCCCTGCTTGAGGATCAGCACCTCCTCGCAGGTTTCCTCCACGTCGCGCAGCAGGTGGGAGCAGATCAGCAGGTGCATCTCGCCCGAATCGCGCATCTCCTGGATCAGCCGGATCATGCGCTGCCGGGCGGGCGGGTCCAGGCCGTTGGTGGGCTCGTCCAGGATCAGCAGCTTGGGCCCGTGCACGATGGCCTGGGCCAGTTTCGCTAACTGCTTCATTCCAAGCGAGTAAGTCCCCAGCAGGCGGTACCGGGCCTCGCCCAGCCCGACGTAGAACAGGGCCTCGTGGGCCCGCTCCAGAGCGGTCTCCCGCGGCAGGCCCGAAAGCTCGCCCATCATCCGGACGAACGCCACCGCCGACATATTGGCGATAAACGAATCGTCTTCAGGCATATAGCCGATCAGGGCATGGATTTGGGTTCGTTCCCTCGAAATATCGTGGCCCAGCACCCGGGCGGTTCCCGCGCTGGGCTTGACGAACCCCACCAGGGTCTGAATCAGGGTCGATTTACCCGCTCCGTTGGGGCCCAGGAGGCCGATCGCCCGCCCGGACAGCGACACCCGCAAATCCTTCAGAATCTCCCGCGTGCCGAAGCGGACACCCAAGCCGTCCAGTTCCAGGATCATGAATCGCCTAACTCCCAGGTACGTTTCAACTTAACATTTGTTCCCCGAACCTCCGTGCCCCTACATATGGTATTAGTTTCAAAATGAACCGCAAGAATCAGTGGTCTACCCGCTTTACTTTCCGCGAAGTTCAGTTTAGGATGAGTACACTCCCCCACGAATCGCGCCTTTGGGAGCAACCGGCGCGTCTGTTTAAGGAGGGGTAGGCCATTGCTGAAGCTCAAGCGCGTCGATATCCACGGTTTTAAGTCATTTTATGACCGGTCCGAGATGCGGTTTCACGGATCGGGGATCGCGGCCATCGTGGGGCCGAACGGGTTCGGCAAGTCGAACATCAGCGACGCGATCAGTTGGGTGCTTGGGGAGCAAAGTGCGAAGAGCCTGCGCGGCGCCCGCATGGAGGACGTCATCTTTGCCGGCACTCGGGAGCGCAAGGCGCTTGGCATGGCCCAGGTGACCCTGAGCCTGGTGGATCCTTCGGCTACCACCCCCATCCCAAACGCTCCTCACCACGCGCATATCGAAACGGCCACGAGTCCGCATGGCGAGACGCATATCGAGGCACATCCCGAGGCGGCGCAGAACGGCAACGGCACGCATCCTCATCACAAGTCGAATGAGATTACCATTACCCGGCGCCTGTTCCGTTCGGGCGAAAGCGAGTACCTGATTAACGGCCGGCCAGCCCGGCTCCGCGATATACAGGATCTGTTTACCGGCACCGGCCTCGGACCGGAGAGCTACGCCATCATCGAGCAGGGGCGCATCGGCCAGATTCTTTCGAACAAGCCCGCCGACCGCCGTGCCGTCATCGAAGAAGCCGCAGGTATCGGCAAGTACAAGACCCGCAAACGGCTGGCCGAGGCCAAGCTGGAAAGCGCGCGCCAGAATCTTTCGCGTGTGTTCGACATCCTGGAAGAGGTCGGACGGCAGGCGAATTCCCTGAAGCGGCAGGCATCCAAGGCGCGGCGCTACGAAGAGCTGCGGACGGAGATGCTGGGGCACCTGCGGCGCGTCGTCGCGGGGCGATTCCGGGTATTGGAGCGCGAAGCGGCCAAGCTCGCGCTGGATCTGAACGCCGCCCAGACCGATTTTCAGGCGCTTTCCGCGCGGGTGCAGGAAAAAGATCGGGAGCACACCGCGACCCTGGAAGCCTGCTATCGCACCGAAGCCGGGCTGACGGCCGCGCGCAGCCGCGTAGCCGAGCTGAACGTCGAATCCGAGCGCACGCGCGGGCGCCTGGAGATGCAGGCGAAGCAGATCGGGGCCATCGAGGAGCGCCTGGCTGCCGGCGAAGCGGAAACGCAGAACCTCGAAGCGGCCGTGCAGCGCGAGCGGGGCGAAATCGAAGTCCACAGACAGGCCGTCCAGCAGCTCGAAGCCGAGATGGCCGTTGTGCGCGAGACTTTGCAGTCCAAGACGCAGGAGCGTGACACTCTGCAAAATGATCTGCGCCAGCGCGAGCGGGCCCTCGAAGCCTCGCGCCAGCAGGTGCTGCGGCTGCTGGGCGAAGCCTCGTCGCTGCGGAATCAGCTTGCGCAGATCGACGAATATCTGGCTGCGATGGAGCGCGACTCGGTGCGGTCCCGCCGCGAAGAGGAGTCGGCCTCGGCGGACCTGGAGCGCCTGAATCAGATCAAAGAAGAGTTGTCGGCCAAGCTCAGCGTGCGGCAACTCGAGCTGGAGTCGCTGGCCGACCAGCGGCGCCGCATGGAAGAGGAGATAAAGATCCGGCAGGTGCGCGCGGCGGCGGCCCGCACCCGTCTGGAGGAAGCGCGGACGACGCTCGCACGGCAAAAGGCGCGCAAGGATTCGCTCGAAGAAATCCTTTCCCACCGCTCGTATACGACGGAGAGTGTAAAGCGTCTTTTTACGGCGATCGAGCAGGGCCAAGCGGAGGGTTTCCAACCCTCCGGTGTGCTCGCCGACTTCCTGGAAGTGACCGACCCCTTCTGGGAAAAAGCCTGCGAGACTTTCCTGCACGACGAATTGGAGTACGTCGTGGTGGGCGACTGGGCGCAGGCTGAGCGGGGCGTGGAGTTGATGTTCGCCGAATCCGACGGGCGGGCAACCTTCCTGGTGCATCCAGAAAGCGATGAAGCCGGCGGCGTTCGCGATGCTCCGCAGGACCAATCGATCACCGGACGGCTTACCGATATGCTGCGGTTCACCAACGGGCTTGCGTCGGCTCCGCAGAGTCTGCTGCCGCGGCTGGCGAACTGTTTCCTGGCTACGGATCGGGCGTCCGCAGAACGGCTGGCGGTCGCCTACCCCGACTGCCACTTCCTGCTTCCCGACGGCGTCAGCTATCAGGGCCACGCCGTGAGCGGCGGGCGCAAAACCGGCGGCGGCCCGCTCGCCTTGAAGCGCGAACTACGCGAGCTGAGCACGCAGGTGGAGGCGCGGCAGCGCGAAACCGACGAACTCGCCAGCGAGATCGAAGAACTGGAGCGCGGCACAGCGCAGCTTCGCGAAGAGTTGGAGCGCGTGCGCCATCAGCAGCAGGCCCAGGAAAAGGACGCCCTCGCGCTGGATCACGAGCAGCGCAAGCTGGCCGAAGAATACGCGCGGGCGGGCTCGCGATTGTCGGTGGCCCGGCTGGAACTGGAGCGGCTGGCTCGCGAGGATCAGCGCGCGCGGGCGCAGCGCGAACAGAGCCAGCGCAACGTCGGCGAAAAGGAGCAGGCCCGCTTGGATCAGGAAAAGGCGCTGGAAGAGGCTCGCCGGGAGTTCGAGGATGTGCAGGCGCGGGCTCACGTGGTCGGGGAAGAGCACGCAGCCCTGCGCGCCGATCTCGCCGGGCGTGAAGAACGGCTGCGGGCCGAGAAAGCGGCCGCGGCGCGGCTCGAAATGCAGATCCGCCAGCTCACCGCGCGCCGTGAGGAACTTGCGGGGGACCTGGAGCGCATGGGCATCGAGCGCGCGCGGCTGCTGGCCGATAACATCGAGCTGGATCAAAAAGCCTCGCGGCTGGCGGAAGAGACTGCGGCAGCCTCGGCCGAAGTGGACCGGCTGGCCGAACAGGAGTCCAACGGGCGCGCCGCTCTCGCCGCTCTCGAGGAATCGCTCAAGGCGCTTCGCCTGGAAGCGCAGGCCGCGCAGGAACGGCGCTCGGAGATCGAGCTGGAACTGGTCAAGAAGCGGAGCGACCTGAAATATTTGGACGAAACCAGCCGCAAGGAGCTCAACGCAGCCGCCGCCGAGATCGCTGCGGCCGAGCCGGAGCAAGCCATCGAAGTGGAGCAAGCCGGGCAGCAATACGAGCAGCTACGCGGCAAGATCGACGCCCTGGGGCCGGTGAATCCGCAGGCGCTCGAAGAGTATCAGGAAGCGCAGACGCGCTATGAATTCCTGAACGCGCAGCGCCAGGACCTGCTCGATTCGATTCGCGACACCGAGAAAGCGATTCTGGAACTGGATACCGAATCGCGCCGGCGCTTCAAGGAAGCCTTCGACGCGATCAATGAGCATTTCCGCGAGATGTTCCGCACGCTGTTCGGCGGCGGGCAGGGCGAGATGCGCCTGACCGATGAAGCCAACCTTGCCGAAAGCGGCATCGATATCATGGCCTCACCCCCGGGCAAGCGCTTGCAGAATGTCGCGCTGCTGTCGGGCGGCGAAAAATCCCTGACCGCGATGGCGCTGCTGATGGCGATCTTCCGCTACACGCCCAGCCCCTTCTGCATCCTGGACGAGGTGGACGCGCCGCTAGACGAACCCAACATCGAGCGGCTCACGCGGCTGATCAAGGAAATGTCGGCGGGCACGCAGTTCATCGTGATCACGCACGCCAAGCGCACCATGGAGGCCGCGCAGGCACTCTATGGCGTGACCATGCAGGAGCCCGGCATCTCGAAGCTGGTCAGCGTGCGGTTTGAGCCGCTGCCCCAGGGTGGCGCGCCCTCGGAATCGATGGCCATGGCGGCCGTCTAGCGCCGGACGCACCAGGGATTCACGCCGGCGATTTCAGGGCCGCGATAAGTTCGTGCGCGTCATAGGACAGCTTCGGATATTTCATGTCTAATCCCGCCATGGTGTCGGCGAGGATTTGCGCGACCGCTAGATTGCGGAACCATTTTTTGTTCGCGGGAATCACGTACCAGGGCGCGTGCGGCGTGCTGCATTTCGCCAGCGCGTCCTGGTAGGCCTCTGTGTAATCGTCCCAAAATTTCCGCTCCTCGATATCCGAGGGTGAGACTTTCCAATTCTTGTGCGGCTTCTCGATCCGTTCCGCCAGCCGCCGCGCCTGCTCTTCCTTGCTGATGTGCAGAAAGAATTTCAGGATCACGACATGATTCCGGGCGAGCAACGCCTCAAAGTCGTTGATGGATTCGTAGCGCGCGGCCCAAACTCTCTTCGGAACGATCCGGTGGACCCGCGCCACCAGCACATCTTCATAGTGCGACCGGTTGAAAATCCCGATCTCTCCGCGCTTTGGCACGGCTTTGTGAACCCGCCACAGGAAGTCGTGTCGCGATTCCTCGGGAGTCGGAACTTTGAATGAGGTGACGCGGCAGCCCTGCGGATTCAACCCCGTCATGACATGGCGGATGGTGCCGTCCTTGCCGCCGGCGTCCATGGCCTGAAGAATCACCAGAATCGCGTAATCTTCGCTGGCGGCCAGCAGCGTCTGGAGCCGGAACAGGCGGCGGATGTTGCGCTGGAGAACGCCCGCGTAGCGCGGCTTGTCCTCTAAGCCCGCGGTATCGTCCGGATCAAGTTTGGAGAGCTTGAACGGCTTGCCGGGCTCGACGATGAATCGCCCGGCGAGGCCGTCGACGGCTTTCATCGCGGCGGGCGGTCAGCGGGCGAAGTACATGCGAACGGCTTCGTCCACATCTTCCTTGGTGAGCGCCGGTTCGCGCTGCTCGAACGACGCCACCCCCCGCACGATCCGGATCAGGTCCGCGGGGAAGCAGCCGCGCAGGCCATCGGCGGCGTGCTTCTGGCATTCGCGGCAGATGTATTCGGCCATGGCGGTGCTGCAGGAGATGTCGTTTTCGGCGCAGACGCGGCGGAGCAACTCCTTGAACGGCTCCTCCTCCAGCGGATCGATACGAATTTTGTTTTTGAGCCGCCGGATGAAAGCCTCTTCCGCGAGATCGCTAAGGCTCAGGTTGGTGGCGAACACCACCACAACATCGAAGGGAATCTCGAAGTTGAAGCCAGTCCATAGCGAAAGTATGTCCACACCGCGATCCAGGGGCACAATCCAGCGGTTCAGCAGTTCGCGGGGCGTGATTCGCTGGCGGCCGAAATCGTCGATCAGCAGAATCCCGTTGTTGGCTTTCATTTGAAGCGGAGCCACGCCCACGCGGGTGGCTTCATCCAGCCGCGTGTCCAGCATGTCTGTCCGCATCTCGCCGCCGACCTTAATCATGGGCCGGTGGCAGGCAACCCAGCGCGCGTCCACGGGTTCGGCTTCGCCCTTGGCTTCGCGGTGCAGGAGCGGATCGAAAACGGTCACGATCTGTCCGGCCACCTCCACGGCATAGGGAACGTAGATCAAGTCCTCGAAAAGGCGGTCGAGCCGCTCCCCGATGCTGGTCTTCCCGTTGCCCGTTCCGCCGTAAAGCAGAATTGCGCCCCCGCCTGCCAGCGCGGCGCCCAATTCGCGAAGCACGCTGTCGGGAAGCACCAGATCGCTCAGGGCGGCTCGCAAGTTAGACCAGGTCACGCGCACGTTCAGTGTCTGGGCATTCACGGCCTGGCTGTAATCCGGCAACGGAACCGGCACCGGACCCGCATAATGATTCCGGCTCATGGCGATCTCCGCCATCGAGCGGCCCTTGCCCGTAAGCGCGATCTCGTAATCGTTCGCGATCATCTTCCGGGTCTCGCAGAGCTGCTCCTTCATCAAATAGCGATACAACGTGTGCATCAGCACCGGGCTAAGCTTCATGCGGCGCGCCAGTTGGTCGAGCGTCGCCGTGCCTTCGAAATAGGCATGCTTCAGCGCCAGGTCGAGGATCATCCCAAAGGGAAGGCCGGTGTCGTCCAGCGATTGAAGTTCCCGCGGCAGGAAGGCGGGCTGATCAGGGACGGTAGTTGTTCCTATTTGCATGTTTTTACAGCGCAATATCGGCGTGGAAACCGCATAGCCGTCACCACCCTCCGAGTATGGTCCCGGGGCAGTACCGCCGTCAAGTTATCTTTAGGGCAGTACTTATTCAGAGGAAAGCTGCGGAGCGGGGGCCAAAGGGCGAACCGGATCCAAGGGTTCTGTATCTGCTAATGGAGCTGGGAACGCAGGTTTCGCCGCGGCTTCCACTACCTGGATGAACTCGGCCGCATTAATCGGTTTTGTAATGAAAGCATCCATGCCGGCGGCCAGGCACCGTTCGCGATCGCCTTTCATGGTGTGGGCGGTAAGCGCGATCACGGGAGTGTGGCGGCTGGCGGCGCTTTCGCGCTTGCGCAGCGTGGAGGCGGCCTCCAGGCCATCCATTACGGGCATCTGGACGTCCATGACCACGACATCGAACGGCTCCCGTTCCAGGCGTTCGAGCGCCTGCCGGCCGTTCTGGGCCAGTACGACGTGGTGCCCGCGCCGCTCCAGGAGCTTCATCGCAAGTTGCTGATTGACGGGATGATCCTCGGCTAACAGAACGCGCAATCTCGGCGCCGCCGTGCCTTTGCGCGTGGCGTTGAGAAGATTGGCGAGGCTGGTGGTCGTGGAAACCGTTCGGGCGGGCTCTGCGTGAGCCAGTGCGAACCGGGCCGTGAAATGGAAGGTGCTTCCGATGCCGCTCTCGCTTTCCACCCAGATCCGGCCGCCCATCATCTTTACCAGGCGGGAGCAGATCGCCAGGCCCAGCCCGGTTCCTCCGAACCGGCGCGTCGTGGAGCCGTCGGCCTGGCGGAAGGCGTCAAAAATGAGCTGCTGCTTATCGGCCGGAATCCCGATTCCGGTGTCCTGCACCGAAAATTCGGCTTCCACGGCGTCCGGCTCCGTGAGCCGGGGCTGCACGCCCACGCGAACGAAGCCGAACCGGGTGAACTTGACTGCGTTGCCGATCAGATTCAGTAGGACCTGTTGCAGGCGGTCCGGATCGCCCACCAGCTTATCGGGCACTTCATCGGCGATCTCAACTCCCAGATCCACCCTCTTTTCGGCGGCCTCGACGGAGAAGATCTTTACGGTCTGGTGCACGCACAGCCGCAACGAAAACCCGATCGGGTCCAGGTCCAGCTTTCCGGCCTCGATCTTCGAAAAATCGAGGATGTCGTTCAGGACCGTGAGGAGGGACTCGGCCGAGGCGCGCGCCGTTTCCAGATATTCGCGCTGCTCGGCGGTCAGGTCGGTGGCCAGCACCATGTCAGTCATGCCGAGAATCCCGTTCATGGGCGTCCGAATTTCATGGCTCATGTTGGCGAGAAACTCGCTCTTGAAGCGGTTGGCGCGCCGCGCCTCCTCCAGCAGCCTCTCGATCTCCTGCTTCTGCTGCTGGACCATGGCGCTTTCCTGTTCGGCGCGGCCTTTTTCTTCCATGACACGCTGCTTTTCGAGTTCGAGCTCACGCGTGCGCAGTGCAACCGCGGCCTCCAGCCGTTCGCGCTCGCATTCCAGCCGGCCTGCTCGCCGCTGCCAATACAGCCAGCCGAGGGTAATCGTGGCCAGCAGATCGGCGACCTGGAACCACGGCGAAAGCCAGAACGGCGTCACAAGCGCGCCAAGGCGAACGTACGCGGTGCGATCAAGGAACTATCCTTAAATCCAACCTTCGTCCGTTGTTCAAGGATTGTTTAGGTTCCGGCTGCAAATACGCTGGCGACCCGGTCGGCCATCCAGGCCAGGTCATCCCGGGAGATGATGAGCGGGGGCGCGAGCCGGATCACGGAATCGTGAGTCTCCTTACAGAGCACCCCGGCGTCCTTCAGGCGCTCGCAGTAGGGCCGGGCCGGGCCCAAAAGTTCTATACCGATCAGCAGCCCTCGCCCGCGGATTTCCTTAATGTGCGGGTGCCGGATCTTGCGCAGCTCGTACAGCAGCCAGGCCCCCAATTCGGCGGAACGCTCCGCGAGCCGTTCTTCCGAGAGCACTCGTAAGGCCGCACGCGCGACGGCGCAAGCCAGCGGATTTCCGCCATATGTGCTGCCATGGCTGCCCGGGCGGAACACGCCCAGTACTTCCTCGCTGGACACTACGGCGGAAACCGGATACACACCTCCGGAAAGAGCCTTACCCAGAATCACCGCATCGGGGCGGATCCCTTCGTGGTCGCACGCCAGCGTATAGCCCGTTCTTCCCAGCGCGGTCTGAATCTCATCGGCGATCAGCAGCACGCCATGCTTCCGGCAGATTTCCGAGGCCGCGCGCAGGTAGCCGTCCGGCGGGATCAAGATGCCCGCTTCGCACTGAATGGGCTCGAACAGGAACGCGCAGGTGCGGGGCGTGATGGCGTTTTCCAGCGCCTCGGCGCTGCCGAACGGCACCGTGACGAACCCCGGGGTGAAGGGGCCGAAGCCGTCCCGATACAGAGGCTCGGAGGAGAACCCGGTGATGGTCGTGGTGCGGCCGTGAAAATTGTTTTCGCACACGATGATCTCGGCCTGGTTGAGCGGGATCCCCTTACGCGAGTAGCCCCATCGCCGCGCCGCCTTGATCGCGGTTTCCACGGCCTCAGCGCCGGTGTTCATCGGCAGCATCATCTCCATGCCGCACAATGCAGTCAGCTCGGCCGCGAAGCGGGGCAACTGATCGTTGCGAAACGCGCGCGAGGTCAAGGTGACTCGCGAGGCCTGTTGGATGAGCGCGCCGATGATTCGGGGATGGCAATGCCCCTGATTTAGCGCCGAGTAGGCGCTGAGGCAGTCCAGGAAGCGTTGGCCCTCGACGTCGTAGACCCACACACCGGCCGCCCGCTCGATGACCACGTCCAGGGGATGATAGTTGTGGGCTCCCCAGCGGTCCTCGATGTCGATGAGCTCCGATGCGATGCCGCCCGAGCGCGAATCCGGCGCGGACATTCGCTAGTGGCCTCCGCGGCCGGCGGCCGTCTCGGAGACGCGGGCCGGCGCCGCGCCGAGCTGCGCCGATATCTTCGTCGCTTCCTCCACCGCGCGCGCCAGCACCGACCGGATGCGCCCGTCTTCGAGCATCAGCAGTCCGCCGATCGTGCAGCCCGCCGGAGTGGTCACGTCATCGCGCAGCGCCGCCGGATGCCGCCCCGATTCAAGCACCATCTTCGCCGCGCCCAGCGCCGTCTGCGCCACCAGCGTCAGCGCGAGCTGCCGGGGCAGGCCCACGCGCACGCCGGCGTCCGCGAACGCCTCCATGATCAGGAACTGATAGCCGGGTCCGCTGCCGCTCAGCGCCGTCACCGCGTTGAAATGCGTTTCGTCCAGCGCCAGGCACTTGCCTACGGCCTCGAACACATGCGCAGCGCGGTCCAGGTGCGCCTTTGAAGCATAACTGCCGGGGCAGATCACGGTCATCCCTTCGCCCACGATCGCCGGCGTATTCGGCATGGCCCGTACCACCGGGTTATCGGCGCCCAGAAGCGATTCGAGGCGGTCCGTAGAAACACCTGCCAGGATGGAAATGAGCAAGGTCTCGCGCCGCAGGCCCGCGTTCCGGAGCGTGGAGAGCACTACGGGAGCGTCGGCCGGCTTGACGCATATCAGGATCAGATCCGCCGACGGCACTCTTTCGTGAAAATCGGTCGTCACCGGGATGCCGAGATCCTCGCCGGCGGCCTCGCAGGTGGAGGCGTTCTTGTCGGCGGCCCACAGGCTCTCGCGCGGGATCAGGCCGCTGCGCAGAATTCCGCGCGCCAGCGTCTGCCCCATGACGCCCGCGCCGATAATGCCGAGCGTGGCGCCTTCGGCGATCACCTGGACCGGCGTGGCAGGATGTTTGAAATGCTCTTTCGACATGACGGGATTACCTCGGCGAACCCTTGAACATAACACAAGGGGGTGGTCTGGCCGAAGACTCGGACCGAGTCCAAGGTGCTACGATGTAGCATCATGCGCTCCACCTCGGTCCGCGAATTGCACCTCCATACGTCTAGTTCGGTGCGCGAGGCAGCCGAAGGGGCCGTGATTCTCATCCGGCGGCGCGGCGAGCCAGTCGCGGAGTTGCGGCCGGCCACAGCTCCGGCCGGCGACAGCACGAAAATCATCGAAGATGACAAGAGCCGCTAGCCGCTTGTACTTCGATACCTTTTGTATCGCGAAGTTCTATTTCAACGAACCTGAGTCCATCCGCGTCCGCGAGGCCGTCCGGAAGGCCGACGTGATCTACTCCTGTCTGGGGGCCTTTGTCGGGTTCCATGCCATGCTGCATCGCCGGCTGTGCAGAGGGCGTCGCTTTGCAGGGGACGCGCGCGAGCTGGACCTTCGATTCTCCAGGCACCTTGAGGACGGACGGGCTATGGCGGCTGCGGCGGGCCAGCGCGCTCATGTTGCCGGCTCCCTGGAATCGCTTTCTCAGGACTGCGGATGCGATTCATCTGGCCACGGCGTGCGAAGCCGGGGAACGGGACGTGTGGACCCATGACCGCCACATGCTTGCGGCGGCCGCCGATTTCGGTCTCACCGGGCGCACCATCTGAGGCCTATGTCTTCTCTCGATGAACTCCGCCGCCGCCACGCCGCGGCGGAGGCCGGAGGCGGCGAAGAGCGCCGCGCCCGCCAGCACAAGGAAGGCAAGCTCTCGGCGCGCGAGCGCATCGACCTGCTCCTGGATGAAGGCACGTTCGAGGAGACCGGAAAGCTGGTGCGGTCCCGCTCGCGCGAGTTCAACGTGCAGGAGCAACTGGTTGACGGCGACGGCTTCGTCACCGGATGGGGCCTGATCCACGGCCGCCCCGCGTACGTCTTCGCGCAAGATTTTACCGTGTTCGGCGGCTCACTCTCCGAAGCGAATGCGCAGAAGATCGTGAAGATCATGGATCTGGCGCTCAAGACTGGGGCGCCGGTGATCGGATTGAACGATTCCGGCGGCGCGCGCATCCAGGAGGGCGTGCTCTCGCTTGCGGGCTACGCCGATATCTTCCTCCGCAACACTCTTTCGAGCGGCGTGATCCCGCAGATTTCGGCCATCATGGGCCCCTGCGCGGGCGGAGCCGTATACTCGCCCGCGCTTACCGACTTCACCTTCATGGTGGACCGCACCAGTTACATGTTTGTGACCGGGCCGGACGTGATTAAGACGGTCACGCATGAAGATGTCACAAAGGAAGCCCTCGGCGGCGCTACCACCCATAACTCCGTGAGCGGCGTCGCGCATTTTCTGGCGCATGACGACGCGGAATGCCTGGCGATGGTTCGTGAACTGCTCTCCTATCTGCCGCAGAACAATCTGGACGGCCCCCTGCGGACCGCATGCACGGACCCCGCCAGCCGCGAAGATCCGGCGCTCGATTCGCTGGTTCCCGAAAATTCCAATTTGCCGTATGACATTAAGGACGCCATCCGCCGCGTGGCCGACCACGGCCGCTTCTTCGAGGTCCAGGAGCATTGGGCGAAGAACATTGTGATCGGATTCGCTCGCCTGGACGGGCGGGTGGCTGGCGTGGTGGCAAATCAGCCCGCATTCCTCGCCGGCTGCCTGGATATCGATTCTTCGGTGAAGGCCGCGCGCTTTGTCCGCTTCTGCGACGCCTTCCAGATCCCGATTCTGACGTTCGTGGACGTGCCGGGCTTTCTTCCGGGGACCGCGCAGGAGTTCGGCGGCATCATCCGCCACGGCGCGAAGCTACTATACGCCTACGCCGAAGCCACGGTCCCCAAAATCACCGTGATCACGCGAAAAGCCTACGGCGGGGCCTATGACGTCATGGGCTCGAAGCACCTCAGAACCGACGTGAATCTCGCCTGGCCCACAGCGGAGATCGCCGTCATGGGACCTGAGGGCGCGGTTAATATCATCTATCGCCGCGAACTTGCCGCCGCAGCGACTCCCGAAGAGCAGGAGGCCCTTCGCCGGGCAAAGGTAGAGGAGTACCGGGCGCGCTTCGCCAATCCCTTCGACGCCGCCGAGAACGGGTTCCTCGACGATGTGATCGAACCGCGCCAAACCCGGCCGCGCGTTATCCGCGCCCTAAGACTGCTCGAAACCAAAACCGACACCATGCCCCGAAAGAAGCACGGGAACATTCCTCTGTAGCCAGAGTTATGGGTCCGCGCCCAAAACGGCCTTAACCGGCACACCACAGCGCGCCCTGGGGTCTGCTTTGTTCGGCCAGCGGGAACCGCGGGAATCATGGGTGAATAACAATTAATTATTGATCGGCCCTCTTGCATTTGCTGAGCTTTTTCAGGTATTCTGAACAACGAGAGAAGTCGATGGCCAAGCCGGAACCCAACCAGGCAATCCGTACCCACGCCACTATTCTCTCTACTGAAATCATTTCATCGGGTCTGGTAGTACTTATTATTGGGGTCGGCGTGGCGATTAGCCACGTTGGCCCCGCCTGATCGGCCCGATTCGATAAGCGTAGAATCTAGGCCACTGGGCGGGGGCAACCAAACCTCGCACAGTGGCCTTTGTGTTATGCAGGGTCCGGAAATTGGGTTCGCTTCGTAAAGCAATTGCAGGCTCGCCCCGAAGTCAAAGCAAGGGGCGCATAAAAGGAGAACGCGGAATGTCAGCCACAGCACCCACCGCACCGAAGACGGGAACGCTCATGAGCGGCGCGAAAATGCTACTCGAGTGTCTGGCGCGGGAAAAAGTCGAGGTCATTTTCGGTTACCCCGGCGGTGTCACGCTGCCTTTGTACGACGCCATCTACGACCACCCCATCAAGCACATCCTGGTGCGGCACGAGGAAAACGCATCCTTCGCTGCCGAGGGATTCGCCCGCGCGACGGGGAAAGTGGGGGTCTGCTGCGCAACATCCGGTCCCGGGGCCACGAATCTGGTGACTGGCTTGGTGGACGCCATGATGGACTCGATCCCGATCGTCGCGATCACGGGGCAGGTTTCGACGAAGCTGATCGGCAGCGACGCCTTTCAGGAAGCCGATACGTTCGGCATCACGCGCTCTTGCACCAAACACAATTTTCTGGTGAAGAAGCTGGCCGATCTGCCGCAAGCGGTCCACGAAGCCTTCCACATCGCGGCCACGGGCCGGCCCGGCCCGGTGCTGGTGGATATCCCGAAGGACGTTTTTCAGGCCCAGGCGCATTACACGCCGGTTTCGGCAATTCATCTGCCCGGCTACAAGGTCTACACCGAAGGGCACGCCGGCCAGATCCGGCGGGCCGCGCAGCTCATCTGGGAATCCAAGCGGCCCATGGTCTATGCTGGCGGCGGAGTCCTGGCCGCCGGCGCCTCGGCCGATCTTCGCGAATTCGTCGAGCGCATTGACGCGCCGGCGGTCACGACGCTGATGGGACTGGGCGCGCTTCCCAGCAATCATCCAAACTTCGTCAGCATGCCCGGCATGCACGGTTCCTACGCCGCGAACATGGGCATGACGGAGACTGATCTGATCATCGCCCTGGGCGTGCGCTTCGACGATCGAGTGACCGGCCGGCTGTCGGCTTTCGCGCCGCACGCGAAAGTCATCCATGTGGACATCGATCCGGCCGAGATCGGCAAGAACCGCGCCGCCGATGTGCCCATCGTGGGCGATGTGAAGAAGGTTCTTGAAAAACTGAACCAGGCTCTGGCCGAGACGGCGGATCAGAAGGAACGCAACCGCGCGGCGCGTTCGCAGTGGTGGGCGCAGATCAAAGCCTGGCAGCGCGAACACCCGCTGGAACCGGAAATCTCTTCCGAGGAGATCAAGCCCCAGCACCTGGTCTCGGAAATCGACCGTCTCTCGGGCGGCGAAGCCATCGTGTGCAGCGACGTGGGCCAGCATCAGATGTGGGGCGCGCAGTTCATCCGCTTCAACCACCCGCGGCTGTGGATCAACTCCGGCGGCTTGGGCGCGATGGGCTTCGGCCTGCCGGCCGCGATCGGAGCGCAGTTCGCCCGGCCCGACAAGCTGGTGTTCGCCCTGTGCGGCGACGGCGGATTCCAGATGTCGATTCCGGAACTCGCCACGCTCGCCAATCACGCGCTGCCCATCAAGGTGATCGTGATGAACAACGGCTATCTCGGCATGGTGCGCCAGTGGCAGGAACTGTTCTATAACAACCGCCTGTGCGCCGTGCAGCTCGATTCCTTCCCCGATCCGGAAAAGCTCGCCGGGGCGTACGGATTCAAGGGACGCACGGTGGAAAGCCCCCGGGAATTGCGGGGCGCGCTGGAGGCCGCGGTGCGCGAGCCCGGCCCCTACCTGTTGAACGTCCGGGTCTCCCCGTTTGAAAACGTCTATCCGATGGTGCCCGCCGGCGGAGCCATCAACGAAATGGTCCTCGGCCCGCCTCAACCCGTGGAGGCGGCCTGAGGCGCCGGTCCTGCCGGCTACTCAGGGCGGAAAGGTTTCCCATGCTGCAACTCATCTCTCTCCTGGTGGAGAACAAACCGGGCGCTCTTTTGCGCGTCACCGGACTGCTCTCGGCCCGCGGCTACAACATCGAGAGCCTCACGGTGGCGCGCACCCTGGATCCCGAACTTTCGCGCATGAGCATCGTCGTGGATATCGAGCCTTCGCAGCGCGGCCAGCTCATTAAGCAGATGAACAAACTGATCAACGTGCTCCAGGCTTCCGACCTGAGCGAAGCTCCGGCGGTTCGCCGCGAGCTGGTTCTGCTGCGCGTGCGCTCCAACATGCAGAACCGTACGGCGATCCTCAAAGAAGCCGAGATCTTCGGCGCGCGCGCCGTCGATAGCTCGGTCGAGGGCTTCGCGCTCGAAGCCACCGGCGATCCTGAAAAGCTGGATGAATTTATCGATGTGATGCGAAGCTACGGCGAAATCGATGTGACCCGCTCGGGCCTGGTCGCCGTCTCGCTCGAATCGAAGAAACTGAAACTCGCACCCCCGGTTAAGAAAGACCTTGAAGTCGAAACGACCACTTAGAACGCGCACCAAGCTCTTGGCGGTGCGCTAGAACGGAGTCCGTTAAAAAAATGGCAAAGCGTTATTACGAACAGGACGGCAACATCAGCCTTCTCCAGGGCAAGACGATCGCGATTATCGGCTACGGCAGCCAGGGTCACGCCCACGCGCTGAATCTGCGCGACTCGGGCCTCGATGTGATCGTCGGTCTGCCGGAATCGAGCAAGAGCCGGGACAAGGCTATCTCGGCCGGCCTGCGCGTACTTTCCACGGCCGAGGCCGCCAAGCAGGCGGGCGTCATGATGATCCTCACGCCGGATCACATCCAGGCCGATCTTTATAAGAACGAAATCGCGCCGGGCTTGACCGCGGGCAAAACCCTGATGTTCGCCCATGGCTTCGCGATTCACTTCAAGCAGATCGTTCCGCCCGCCAACGTGGATGTTTCGATGGTCGCGCCCAAGGCGCCCGGCCATCGGGTGCGCGAACTGTTCACCGAAGGCGTGGGCGTGCCCGGACTGGTCGCCGTCCACCAGAACACCTCCGGTAAAGCCCTCGAAAATGCATTGGCGTACGCCAACGCGCTCGGGTGTCT
>Ga0070739_10000805_pt1 | contig 54076 bp, 58 predicted proteins | sample Coa_R1_7_FD_66445 | JGI IMG/M metagenome (GOLD analysis project Ga0070739, IMG submission 66445) | Surface soil microbial communities from Centralia Pennsylvania, which are recovering from an underground coalmine fire - Coalmine... | ecosystem: Environmental > Terrestrial > Soil > Unclassified ...
TAGAAACGCTGTTTTCTTTTCGTCATCATGGGCCCTTTCTCTGCGTATATATTCGTCTTTGCTAATGTCAGGCATCTATCTTCTATTGGCACTGGAAAGCTTTCAAGCTTTCGCTATGCACGCACTATGAATATTGCGCCTTTCGCCATCGAGAAAAATAATTCTGAATCTATCTAACTTGCTTACTCTTGTCTTGCACTTAGGACAATATTTGTTAGCCAAAACACGTTGTTTGAAGCGAGTCTTTACAATTATTGCCTTCCTTGCTTCTCGCTCCTTAGCCTTCAATTGGGAATCAGTATTCTTTGGATACTCGATCACCTTGAAAGTATCTTTATGTCTAGAAACATGGTAAGTCCCAACAAGCCTATCGAGCCTTTTTTTCAAGCAGTAGATGTGAAATCCATTTGCTTTGGCAAGATCTTGTATCTGTTTAGCACTTGCCTGCCCACCTAATTCAATGATCAAATTCAGAATTTTTTGTTGATTGATTAGTGGAGATGGTATTGGTCTTTGAGTTGTAGATTTAAGTGCGTGTCTCCTTCTATTTCTGAGACATTTATTACAGCATGGGCAGCGGAGCGATTCAACGTTCAGATAGATGCAGCAGCTGGTACACCACTTTTGACCTACAGAGTATCGTCCACCAGACGCAGGTCTTGACGCCTTATACTGCAGACAAACCCCTGAACAGCCAATTATCTGCTGTCCCATTCAGTGTTTGTTTATTATTTTTAGTCTAGCTATATCCTTTGCTAAGATATGTTTTTCAGAAGGAACCTGACAGAACCACGCTTACCAAGTCTTGCGGGCTCATGCTGCCATAGTGATCGATGAATGTCTGGAAGTTAGTCCAGCCCATCTGCTGAATAATGTACGCTCCTTTTGGCCCTAAGCGACTTAACCATATCTGTACGCCTATATGACGCAGACAGTAGTTTGCATCGTCATACCATACAGATTCTCTCTTACCTAGGTGCTTGAACAACTCCTTGTAAATCTTGCCGTACATCTCTCTAATGTCTCTGAGCTCTTCAGTATCATACTTTTTAGGCTCATAGTTTTCATCGTCTATGAACAGGTATCTAGCCTTAAGATAAGCCCTCTTCTGCTTCCAGTTCCAAATCCAATCTATCCTTTTCTTGTCTAAGGCCATTTTTGGCCAAAGACGTTCTGCCTTGCTTTCAAATTGAAGCCAATGCAGCACTTCTTTTCCTTCATGTTGCTTCCTTTCAATTGCACTAGTTTCAATAGTCAATACCCTAGAAGGTCTTGGAAATCCCTCAAGACAGATAGCCCAATGAGCTTTTAGAGCTTCAATCTGAATATTGTTTTCTTGACATAGTTTCAGGGCTTCATCTGATTCTATCCATCTTTCCGCTTTGGCTATCTCTTCATCAGTTAGCTTGAGATAGCGATACTTGCCTTTTCCGTCTGTATTGTTTACAAGTCCTATACTTGCTGCTTCGTCTTTTGTTAGTTTGATTTTGAGGCAATTACTGTAAAATGCTCGAAGTGCGTCAATGACATATTTTTGAAGTTCTGAACTATGCTCTTGCTTGTATGCTAGGTAGAATTGCTCCGTTGCATCGGGATGCTTCCACTTTGCAGGATTTATCTTAAAATCAGGAGCGATCTTGCCATAGCAGATATTTTGGAGCACGGTTACATTATATCTCTTAGAAGGATTGTTAGACACTTTAGCAAGCCATTTTTTTATTATGGGTATATCAAAAAAGAAAGGCTCTGGTATTCTGTCAATTGCAGCATTATCTAGATCAATTCCATAATCCTTCTTGGCTACCCTGTAACAGCAGGTATTTTGGATTTTCTTAGCATAACCTACAGAGCATAATAACTGAAGATGCTTGCTAATCGTAGCCCTGTTGTTTTCTGTTTCTTTCACCAATTCAGATATAGAACAAGGCTTTTGCTCTAGCATCTTTTTGACTCTCTTTGTTATGGAAGGATTGCAGCCTTTCTGTTTTAGCAAGTCATCAATATGCTGTGAAAATACGACCTCATCCTCTTGTACAGGAGGACAAATAGCCATTACCGCTTATACATTGATTGAAAAAAGCTATATGCTTTACCTTCTAAGAACAATCGATGGCCAGCTATTGGGATATTGTTGCTGGAATGACTCAGACTTACAGGCAATCGATTCTGTTCAACTTAGAAAAAGACGACCAGAGTGTCAACCGTGATCTTGTAGGCATCTACTACTCAATACTTCCAAGGTGGCTGCATGCAGATGAATCAAAGTTCAAACTGACAGAGCCGCCACCTAGACCGCTGTATATGTGCCTTCCAGGAGAGAAAGGGGCTGCCTACTTTGTCAGCCAGTACCAACAGCTACTTGTCAAGTGGGTACTAGACAGCCTACAGGTATGCGAAGAAGGATTTGCAAAGCACCTGTATAGTCATTCAAACATGTTTGAAGTTTTACAGATTGCTTTAATGTCATACAGGAAAGCAGTAATTTTCTTACTTGAGCAGGGACGTGATCCATTCATTACCCGTTCGCTGATTTACATAATGAATGGGCTATTACCCGCCGAGTTAAGAGCAAGATTGGAAGTTAAACCCCAGAAGGGACACCTGTTTGAAAGCCAGTATGGTCAGGCCATGACCGCATGGACTCTTAGGCAGCTTAGATTAGTAGACGAGGCCACTGCTGCATATGTCTATCAGAAGATGAGTGCCGCGCAGCATTAGTATTTTTGTTTTCTTGCTATCTATAATGTCGAGTGTTGTACCGAATGCAGATTCCGAGTTTTCATAAAATAGGAAAACTAGAGGCCATACCAAAAAAGAAAGAATCTAACTATAGATACAGAAGAAATTGTAAATAATTATGATTTGCCTATTCTAATATGACTGAAGATTCTAGTCCTTGTATCTACAAAAAAGACGACAAGATAGGATTTTCAAAGGACGGTACAATTCTGTATACTGAGGTAAAAAAGGTAGGCTTTGATGGTGATTTTTAGCTTATTCAATATCACGCAGATTTAGAACAGTGAATATTCAGTAGCAGGTCTTGCACCTGCTTGCATTGCAATCCCCAAAATAGGAGATTTTTTATATCATAGTCTCAATATCAGCATGGCCATTGCATGGAGGCAGAAAGGGACATGATTGTGACAAAGTGTATAGAGCATTTACTGAATCAATGGCAATGCTGGGGATTTCAGGACTTGGTGCCCTAATCCATGACCTCAAATCAAAAGGCATATCTTTTGAAAACGGCCCAAATGGCAATTGCTCGTTAGAAGCAATAGCTCAAGCCTTGACAGAGCTATTTGGAGAAGAGACGACCATGCTTGTTATGGAGAGAATACAAGCCAAGCTGCAGGAAATTGAAGGAGGAAAAGAGGGTGATTCCAAAGATAGCCAAACTATTTTCTTGAAACCATCAGATACCAAAAGAATCAATCCTGATTTTAGACTGATACCAAGTGTTGTTCTGAAAAGAAAGCTGGATGCCATATTCAATCAGGTATATCCGACAGAAAAGCAAGCAATATTCAAAGATATGGAAAAAGCAGGCATAAGATTGGATGATGAATCAGCTTACTATTCTTTCAAGCAGATAAGCGACTACTTTCATCTGGCATTTGGTGAAAATACAGCAGATATTCTGACAAACTTGTTGAGGAAGATACTTTAACTTCTAAAGAATATCAATTAGTCAGCCAAAGTCAATCATAAAGTGGCATAGCTGTTTGATAAAGAATAGTTGTTCAATATCTGCTGATAGACTTCAATTCTGACACCATACTGATAGGCAGCCACATTATCTCCTCTCTTTTCTGCCTCTTCCTTCAGATACTTGTAATGAACAATATGCCCTTCAATTGTCTTGCGAAATTCTGATTCTATACTTTTCAAAACACCAGCAGCATGGTCTTTGCTTTGATCGATACACTGCTCTATCTGCTTTTCAGTCAAAGCCTTCATAGTCCCTTCTAGCGCCAATTTGTCAGCTTAGATAATTTCAATAATTAGATAAGCACTTCGACATTATCTTCTAGTACTTTATTGCTTCCAATCGGCTATGAAAAAATTTTTCAAAAGCCGAGATTGCAGCACCATAGATAGTTATCTATGCGAATGACTATTTCACGCTCAAATTAGCATAATTCAAAGTCCAAACGCTTGCCAGACTCTCTTTTTTTAATTTTATTTGATATTAGGATATGAACATTACAGTTATAGCTTTGTACCTTTAATTAAGTGTAGGAATGTCTCAGGAACCCGCCAAAAGAGGCTCTAAACTGTTCTATTCTGGCTTTGAAGATGGCTTTGAGAGTCAAGATAACACTCAGCCAATGTCTGAAGGATCAGTGGTAAAGCTAGCCAGTCTTGATGCTTTTTCAGGGACAGGTAACAAGAAAGTAACCACTTATTCATGGAATGGGTCACGGTATCCAGTCATTAGCACAGAGACTGTATCGTATATTGCACGTCATTTGTTGAATCATAACCATTCAAATGGCTATAGTCTTGCGACAATTATCGGCCATTCAGGCACGGGCAAGACTACGCTTTGTACTACACTGCTGCATCGTGTCCACTCTATAGCTGAAAAACTAGGGATAACCTACGCTATACACTGGTACAGACAACAGGCTATAGGCAAAGTGGACGAGATAATTGACTCTCTCACAAAGGGTGTAAATACAATAATCGTCTTGGACGATGCTTCTTGGGGTACCCGTGACCTTACAGAAGCAGAAGCGCAGAACCTTCTAGCGAGATTGACCTATGTGAGACATGATCTAAAGGCTAATGTCATTGTTCTGATAATGATTCACTATTCAAAGGCTCTTGGACCCTTCCTCAGAGACGGCGATCTAACTCTAATTACCTCCATATCTCATGAAGAAAAGCAAAATTATCTCAAAGTCTTTGGCTTTGAGAACAAGGGCATCATTAACAAGTTCTTTAGAAAATATGGGAGCATGATGTCGGAGGGCTACTGGTATTCTGAATTAGACGAGGCTAATAGGCTTTGTTACTATGCCAAGTCGCCATTCAAGCTAGCTCTTGTCAGCGACTTTAACCAATTGCACTTCACGCTGTATCCTGCTGAATCATGCGCGTACTGTGAGCCTAACTTCAAAGAACTACTGGCAGACAAGTACAAAGAATCGCTAGACGAAAGGGAATTGTTTCTTGATCTTAATACAAAATACGGCCCTACATTTCTACGACAGTGTCTACGCTACCTTTTCTTTTTCAAGGCTGGCTCTGATGCTCTAGAGCCAAAGGTGCGAGCGATAATGAAAAGGCTCGCTGACTACTATGAAAAGCATCCATCTGATTGGCAGAATACTGCTAATGAGCTGAACAGAGGCAGATCCGTTGACTATGTGTTACGTGAGCGTGGCATACTAAAGAAGGAAGGTCTTACCAGAGAAGAGCTCAGGCGACAAAGAAGGGCAGAGACTGCCTTTACAAGAAGACAGCAAAGAGAGATAAATGCAGCATTACAGCAGGACAAGCCAGAAGAAAGAGAAGGGTAGACGGAGCAAAAGAATTGACATCTAAAATCCAGATGTCTACATATCAGGCTAAAATGCTGAGTATAGTTTATCGTTATCCCCTGCACAAAGTGAAAGAAGACCTAAGAAAGAAAGGCATAGAGCTAGAAGTTGTCGATGCTAGCCCTTCAAGTTGGGAACAATTTTTCAATTGATTAAATCATCTGATGTATATCCTACGTTTTTCACCCTTTAAGTCATGTATAGCATACCTCAAACATGCATCTGCTAGGTCAATCTCATCCACATCAAGTACTTCTGCAAGCTCTTGTAGCGCATTATATTCCCATTCAGTCAACGTCTGTCCCGTCTCCAAAGTGTATGTGTCTTCATTCTTGGGCCAGCTCTTTCTACTTAACAAAAACTTGATCTGGCTTGTCTCTTTAGCGGTCATTCTGTTTGCAATCAAGGTATATTATTCTTACAGATGCTTCTATAAAAAGATTACATTATTTACATGTTATAGGCTAGAACCTACAATAAATGAATGAAACAAACGGAATAGCTGCAGATTTTTAGGATTTAGCCTACACCGTTGTATTGTATAGGTTTGGAAATTGGACTTCTAAACTGCATCATCCTTGATTCCATCCAAAGACTAACTAGGATAGAACTACAAGGCGGGAGGCGGCCTACTTCCTAGTAGCGGAAGTCATTTCCGCTATCTACACAATTGCCGAGTGGACTTAGCTTCCCGTAACTTTCAGAGACCAAACAATCTCATGCATCAAAATTTTGGGAATTTCCTCTTGCAGCCGATCAAAGTCATATAAGCATTGACACCGTAAAAACAAGAGCCCAACTTTGAAGCAGACTAGAGAAAGAAATCAGGTTCAAAAGAGCTTATCCATCAGGACTGTAACTATTCCTAAGACGGTTGATATAACAGAATTGAAAAAACTGGCCCAGAAAAATTTAAGGACAAATTCTACAGCAAGGGCTATGATCATGTCAATGCCTGACAGAATCCCACGTCATGAGTATCCGTCAAAAGCCGAATTTTTACTAAAATTAATCAGGTTAGAGCATGATTCCGCACCTAAATGAGTGCGGATACCACCGAACCCGCATTTTTCTTTGGTCGGAATAAGAGGTTGGAATTTTTTGTTGGATTGAGAGAAGTAATCTAACCCAACAATCCTTTTCCTACTATTCTGACGCCTTGGCTATCGGGCTTGAGCAGGACGCAAACTTGGCCCGTCGAATATACAATCGGCTTTTCTGGAAGAATTTCAAATGACTGTCCTGTGCCAGTTCCTTGTTTGCTTGTTCCTGCAACAGCTCTTACCTTGATAGGCTTTACCTGCAAGCCAACCGAGATCAGGTACGTCTGGTTTTCCGCCAAATCTCCCTTAAAAAAAGAACACTTTTCAAATACCATTGGAATGGGCTCGGAAGTTGCGGCTAGAGAAGAATCAAAGGAGCAAATGACATCTCCCCTCGATATTTCTTCTGCGGTGGCTCCCTTGATTGCAAGCCCGACCCTTGCGGGACTTGATGCGCTGTCAACAGGATCGTCATGCATCTGAATGGATTTTACAAGAATGCGCTTTCCTAAAGGCATAATCTTTGCCTCATCATAGACATGTACTGATCCCTGCTTCACTACTCCTAAAACCACTGTGCCTACTCCCTTGACATCAAATGCGTGGTCAATTGGAATTACCAACTGCCCTTCTTTGCCTTTGGGCTCAAGACCCGTGATCTCCTGCTTTAGCCTATCTATAGTGTCTACAAATTTGAACCTAGATAATGTAGTATTTTTAACCAAGCCTTTTAGTTTTTCTTCGTCGATTTCGTATGAATGGAGAATAAAGCCGCCTGCAAGATCTGCGTAGTCAGCCGCGATAACCTGTTCGCCTAGGAACCTGTCAAGCTTTGTGACATTCAGTATGGCGTACTCGGCAAGGCTTATTGCCTGCATTAAAGCCTGTATCTTGTCTGGAAAGGTTACTGGAGCAGTAAAGGTAATGATGGCTTCAGATGTTTTTTTATCGTGTATAGCGATATCAGTTACTGTCCCCTTCTTGCCTAGGTCTGCCGAAATGCTATGGTCTCCGAGGACGACAAAATTAACGGAACGTGCCATTACACTTGACTCATTTTTAGTCTAATATTACGTTATGTTGTACCATTGCCTACATTTTGTGAAGTACTGGCTTTGGGAGCAGCTCCCTCTGTCCGGCCATTCTCCGGTAGCTCGTCTAGGGTAAATGCAAAACGGGCTCCTTGAAACTCTTCAGTTCCTTCTCTCTCCCAGTTGACCTTGTACCCGCGGGTTACTTGCTTGCCGATTATTGTTATGGTCTGGGGAAGCTCAGCAAACAACTTGTCGACCTTGTCTGGGTTCTTTGTCATAAGCAGCGACCTTCTTCTCTTCATCAGGTATTTTACTGCCACATTTCTGTGGACCTGACCTTCTACAGGGATCTTTTCTTTGCCCGTATCTATGGTAAACTGACGCTTTCCCAACCTGTATAAGGTCAATAAAGTTGCTAGAAAAGGTTTGCGGTCAGAAGAGTGGTTCTGTTAAAGACAGGAAACAAAGTAGACAAAATTATTAACCCATGTCGACGAAGATTATCCATGAAGACTCTATCAATCGAAGATCATACCTATGGCCGCTTGACATCTGTAATGCAAGATATAATGCAAGGAAAAAAACGCAACATGACCTATGATGATGTCATTAATGAGTTGATAGATGTCTTTCAAGATAACAGCTGGATCAATACCGGTGCATCGTCGGGAGGAGGATAGGAACCATCCTGTTGGTGGCCAGCCAAAAAGGCTTGGCTTAAATGCCAGTTTATCTAATGGTTTGAGTGAGTGAGGTACCTTCAGAGCTTCACCCGCAGGGTGCAAATAGTAGCAGGGCTTGCCGTATTGCTATCGTTTGCTGCAGCCTTCTTACTCTATCCTGTTGCGCCTGCAAGTGCTTCTCCTGAAGGGCTGAACCTAATAGGCCAGTCTTCTTTTGTAGATTCCCAAGGTAGACTAAATGTGGTGGGGACTGTGGAGAATTCCGGTTATGTTCCAGTCAGCGTTGTCCTAGGGTTAAATACTACAGACAGTTCGGGAAACAGCAAAACTCTCCATGAGACTACTTATGGCAGAGTCATTTATCCCGCAGGGGAGTCGCCTTTCAAGTTCACCGTAGATTCCGGCCTGTCAGCGCTCGGCGGTCCGTTCATAGTCAAAGCAGATGATGTTGCTGTACCATTCTACAATCTTCTGGCATTGAACTATAGCAATATGGCAGTCGGAGATGGTAAAGCTTTATTGGGCACTGCCCGGAATACAGGAACTTTCAATCTATACAATGTAAGCATCTTTGCGTCAGTCCATGACCACAAGGGCGCCCAGATTGATACGGTGAGAAGCAATGTCATACCAGTCATCAAGCCCGGTGAGGTCAAGTCATTTTCGGCCCTTCCTGACCCTGCCATAAGAGCAAACACGCTTTACTATAGCTGCGCAGGTGTAGATATCGACACTCCTATACCCACAGTTGATCTGGGTGGTGGCAGATTTATCGCATACAACTTTAAGGCATTTGCAGAGGTCAGCAATGTGCAGTACAGTAATGCAACAGGTGGAATCACTTTTGCCATAAGACACTATAACCCGGGAGGAGGCCCTGCGGAACTGATGGTACCAGAATTCGCGCAGAATCAAAACATTGCTGTTGTAATGGATGGCAAGCCGGATGCAAGCGCGACAGTAAAACAGGACGGTAAAACAGTATACGTTGACTTTTTTGTGCCCACAGGAACACATCAGGTACAGGTTCAGAGAATAATGACTGTTCCAGAAATGCCTCCATATCTGGTTGTAATTGGATTAGCCATGAGTATGGCGTCGGCTGTTTTTCTTGCACGAAGCAAACTCAGGATGGCCTGATAGCCAGCATGAGAATAGGGCAAAACTTGTCAATTGAATATTGATCTAATCTGTACGCTCCGCATGCTGGTAATTTTTTTTTGCAATAGATACCTTCATACTGTTGTGGCAAGCTGGGCATTCTGCCCAGCTGCGGCCACCAGAATACTTCCATTCAAAGCCACATCTTGAATAGGTACATTTCAGCAAAGTCGAATGAGGGACCTTGACCCAATTTTCTTGCAATGGTTTTCTGGCACGCCTAGCGCTTCTGGGCGGCCTCTTGTTAGGCAGCTGCATGGACAATCAAATGTGGCTATGGCAGAAATTAAAGATTGCCATCGTGACAAGAGCCTCCTTCAGCTACTGATCGGATACGGAAGGATCAGCATTCCAAAAAATATTGCAGACCTTTAAAACTTGTGTATTCTCTATATATATTTGTCTTTCATAGCGATCCGTTCAGCAATTCCTTTGGAGAAGTCTTATATAGTTCCGCATTTTATCAGGTAAGCTAATGAACAAGGCGATTTACGGCGGTATCGCAGCAGGCATGCTCCTCGTTGGCTTGGTTCTATTTCAAAGCGGAAATTGGCCAACTTGGAATGCTCAAGCAATACCTGAAGGACAGGCAAGAAGCTTTACCTTGATTGCAAGCGAGAAAGTGGTACAGATTGCCCCCGATAACGCACTTACTCCGGGCGGAATAATGTACAATGCAATGGTCTTTAACGGCACAATTCCAGGCCCACCCATTGTAGTTAACTGGGGAGACACTGTTACCATGACTCTGAAAAATGAAGGCCACGCTATACACAGCATCGATATGCACGCAGCAGTAGGAAATGCTCAAGTAAACTCCGGCCCATTAACACCAGGTCAATCAAAGACATGGACTTGGAAGGCAGTAACTCCGGGTGCATTCTTCTATCACTGTGCTGCTGATGGTCTGAACGGCGTATGGGAGCACCTTGCAAATGGAATGTATGGAGGAATTATAGTCCACTCACCATATGAAAAGCCAGCCAAAGAGTTCTATGTAGCTTTTGGTGATATGTACTTCGCATCAGGTGGAAACTCTACAGGAGCAAAAAGCTTTGACATGACTAGCTTCTTGAGTGGTAACAACGCACTTGAAGTAACAAACGGAATGGCATTCAAGTACACACCAGGTATTGGCAAGCTATCACCACTATCACTGAACAAGGATGCAAAGCCTCTGATGGTCAAGCCAGGTGAGCTCACAAGATGGTATATTATCAATGCTGGTCCAGACAAGTTCTTGGCATTCCACTTCATCTCTGGACAGATTCAGGTCAAGGATGTGAGAGTGGCTGGAAGAGAGGCACCTAACTATGGAACTGGAGACACATGGACAATTCCACCAGGTTCAGCATCTGTAGTTGAATCGACCTTCCCAGCTGAGGGCCCGTATGTAGGTGTAACACATGCACTGAATGATGTGGTTAAGGGTGGAGCGTTCGTAGTAGTCGGCAGCAATTCATCGACAGACACCGACATTCCAGGAGACGCAGCAGTTCCACAAGCAGGTACTGCTAACGCTTACTATAGCATGAGCTCTGGCGGCTCGTCTATGACTGGCGGCTCTATGAGCAACAGCACTTCGATGGGTAACGGCACCTCGATGAGCAACGGCACCAGCTCCTCAGGCAATAGCACATCAAACAGCACCGGCTAGAAAGCAAGAACAAGGCACGAAAAAATGACGGTTTGACTCCGTCCTTTTTCTTCTTTTTCTTTTTCGTCAAGTTTGTCAGTGAACTATAATTAATTATTATCTAACCATGTCATAGTCCCACTTGCCTAGTTATGTCAATGTATAATATCCGCATGCTTTCAATTCTATTCTGTCTGTGCACAGGTACATGATATATTTGAGCAATGAGCAGCTCTTTACCCCAAAGGATGCTCTAGAACTGCTCGAGAGGGCAAGGTCCTTGGTCAAAGACCAAGAGATCATTATTCGAGATTGTAGGGTATCGAGGCACCATATTGAATTTGACACCAGTCTGCCTGACCATTTAGAGCTAGATACACTGCTTGATCCGCTCAAGAGAATCTCTGAACTTGTTAACTATATGCCCGTGGTTGAAAAGCATATGGAAAAAGACGATGCAATTCAATACGCCCGAAGACTGTTTAATGAAGAGAAATACTGGAGCTCCCATGAAGTGCTAGAGTCAATATGGAAAAACTCGCAAGGTATAGAAAAGGATGTACTGAATGGCATAATCCTAATAGCAGCCGCTCTGGTACACGCACAGAAAGATGAAGATCAAGTCTGCATTTCTATTCTGAAGAGGGCGCTTGCAAAGCTGATGCATGCACACTATACCTATCACGGGATCGATATTGATGCACTATCTGCCAAAGTATCAGAAATGGTTAAAATCGGCAAGGTAGAATGGTTAACTATATAGGATACACGCGGAAGGCGGCCAGCTGGTCCGTAGTTGTTTAGTCGATCGCCTGCAAGATTAGATTTATAGCTCCACTGATCAACTATAGCCATGAAGCACAACATCTCAACTCCGCCTCCCTGTCCTAGAGCCTCCCATGTCATAGGACTTTGCAAAAAGTTCGTTTATGATTCAACTTTTACATACCCTCTGGTCATCAGGACAGGGAAAGGCTGCTACATTGAAGATATAGACGGCAACATCTTCCTTGACTTTTCCTCAAATATCGGCGCCTGCCCACTTGGCTACTCCCATCCGGAGATCCTGCAGGTTCTGGCAGAATATTCAAAAAATGGCGCACACAAGATTGCTGGACAGGACTTTTACTCGGAAGAGCATGCGCTGCTAGCATCTAAGGTATCTTCAATAACGCCAGAAAACTTTAAGGCATTTTTTGTTAACAGCGGAGCTGAAGCTGTTGAAAATGCGATCAAGATAGCCTACAGCAGAATGGGGCCTCTGCCAGGCGTATCATGTACAGGAGCATTCCACGGCAGGACGTTGGGTGCCCTGACTTTTACATTCAGCAAGCCTGTTCAGAAGGCCAATTTTCCAGAGTTTGCTGTCAAAAGAATAAAATTCTGTACTGCAGATGGTGACCCGGATATAGAGTCGATAGAGCCCCTGCTAAAAGAGAACAAGGCTGCATTCATTTTAAGTGAAGTTGTCCAAGGTGAAGGAGGCTACAACTTTGCAAGCCTGCAGTTTATGAAAAACTTGAGCAAGTTCTCCAAGCTCTATGGCGTTCCGCTGATTCTAGATGAAGTGCAGTCTGGAATGGGCAGAACTGGTAGATGGTGGGCCTTTGAGCATTATGATATAAAGCCTGACATTATGAGCGCTGCAAAGGCACTGCAGGTCGGAGCGGCAATTTATCACAGGGACCTCGAACCTGCTAGGCAGGGAGTCCTCTCAAGTACGTGGGGAGGGGGAAGCAGGATTGACATGGCAGTAGGTGCAAAGACAATAGATATCATTGCACGCGACAGGCTGCTTGAAAACGCAGCCAAGATCGGTTCAGTATTGAAAAAAAGTCTACAGGATATTGTGGGTAAAGGAGGTTTGGTTGATGTCAGAGGTTTAGGGCTAATGATTGGCGTAGAGTTTGATACCAAGCAAAATAGGGACTCAAAACTAGTGAGCCTTTTCAAGAAGGGGCTCTTGCTTTTGCCTGCTGGCCAGAAGGCGATGCGTATGATTCCGCCCCTGATAATAAATGATGAGGAAGCGCAGGAGGGATTGGAAATAATTGATGAAGTGTTGCGCTCAAGCCAATAGCGGTGTCGGATCGTCCCAAGGCCTGTTGATTCAGTTGTCCAGTTAATATGCCCTGTACTCTTCACCAAGCAACTGCATAGCAATCTTGAGCTCGAGCACTTCATTGGTTCCTTCGTATATAGTTGTGGCTCTTGAGTCGAGGAAATGTCTGGCGGCTCTGTTTGTCTTGCTATAACCGGCAGACCCAAAGACCTGCACCGCCCTATTGGCCGAGTCGAAGGCAGAGTTGCTTGCAAATAACTTTGCAATGGCTGCAAGCCTATCTGCAGTATTTCTCAGGTCGATATACTGCTTGTTTTGCTTATCAAGTTCTTTTAACCAATCTTTGTGTTCTCTCTTCAAATCCTCAACATAGTCATGTAGCCTCTGCCTGGCAGCAGCCGCGCGGTAGACCAGCCACCTTGAGCTTTCGATGCTCATTGCAATATTGGATATATGTTGCTGGATCAACTGCTTCTTTGCAAGCACGGAGCCATGCTGCTTTCTTGCCTTGGAGTATCTGATACATTCGTAAAGGCAGTCAGTCATTACCCCAATTGCGCCAGCCGCAACGCTGAGCCTGCCGTCTATCAGGGCACTGTATGCAACAGTAAGACCTTTTCCTTTCTGACCAAGAAGGTTCTTTTTGGGCACTGAACACTGCTCAAAGCGGATCTCTGCATTTTTGACCGTTGAAAGGCCCATCTTGTTTTTTATTTCATTTCTTGAAATGCCTTTGGAATCTGCATCAACTATAAAGGCAGATATCTTGCCGTCATTTTTGTCCTTGGCATAGGTAGTCATGGTGCCTGCAATTGTGCCGTTGCCTATCCAGTGCTTTTTTCCGCTGATTGTGTAATGGTCCCCTGCATCTTCAAAACTCGTAACCATAGATGATGGGTCGCTTCCTGCAGCCGGCTCTGTTAATGCGAATGCCATAATTTTCTTGCCGGATGTGGTTTCTGGAATGTATTCCTTTTTCTGGTCATCGTTGGCCCAGCCCTGCAGTACAAGCTGGCCAATTGAAGTATGAGCTGAAAAAAATGTACGCAAAGAACTTCCCTCTTCGCCTATCCTCTCTATTGCGAGAATGTATGTCAGGATATCATACCCGAGGCCGCCTAGGTCTCTTGACACCGGACATCCAAGCATGCCAATCTTTCCAAACCTGTCAACGATTTGATCATTTGACTTCTCTTCCAAGTAGCACTGTTCTTCATGGCATCGTATGTCTTTGCATGCATTGTCAACATCCTTCAGAAATATTTTCTGCCTTGGAGTCAGCTCAAAATCCATCCGGGAGATATTGCAATAGGACACATCTTCTGAAGGTGGCCTGATAATAATAAAAGTAACTTGTATGAATGCATGTTCAAAGTAAATAACAAATGAGCCTGCTTGCTGTTTTTTCTGTTGCCTTTTACGACTTTGCCGGAATCGGCAATGAGGCTCTGCGATAAAACTTTACAGCAGCAACAAAGCCTGTCAGTGATGCAGCAGCAATAACCGACAGTACTAGCATGGCAGTTCCTGCCATCATGATGGTTGCTGATTGCCAAAGTTCAGCCGTTGCTATAGCTCCCATGCCAAGCGCGGATGCAATTGCAAGCGCATATCTTAACTTCATGGTCTTTATATCGAGCTGGCGTCTCCAAAATGCCAAGCCGATACCTGCTGCAACAGCTGGGGGCATAAAGTAAACTGCTCCTATAAGCAAACTTGCGACCACACCTGCAATGACAATGCCGAATTCTGCAATCGGGTTTAGGTAGTTGTATACTGATGCACTAATTTTGAGAATAGCAAGGAGAGGGAGAATCAACTCTCTTACAATGCTCTGAAGCCATGGTGTCTGCCTTTCATAGTCAGCAACCGATGGGCTAAATGAATAGTACCACGCATTAAATACATTCATGAACATGCTTCCTGCAAAGGTGTGAAGCACTATCCCGTCCCTGAAGCCTCGAAGATCCTGCACCTGCGGCGCAAGCGCACTGCCAAAGGCAGCAGTTGCAATAAGACATCCACTCCTATTTTGGATCGATTGTCCGCCCTGAGTGTTAGCCTGTGGTTGTTGCTGCAATTGTGATTGTAACCCACCAGCTAAGCTAGAGGTGTATTGATCAGAATCTGCTGCAAGCGAAAACCTCGCAGTTTTGTATGTCTGCAGTCTCTCGGTCACTGCTATTCCAAAAGGTGCGTCTGATTGTGGAGGGATGTTGGATGTACCGTCAGGAGCCTCCGCCAGAGCTTCGCCGATGGCGATTACTCGCCCTTGTTTGTCGTAAAGAGTAGCCACTGCAACAGTGTTATTTGCTGTCTCCTGCCCATTATTTCTGATCTCTCCATTGATATAGTATGTGCCAAGAAGATCAAGCCTAGAGTTTGAATAGGCCACCTGAAGGTTAGTCTCCTTAAGTTCTGCAGGAGAACCAGTTGCAGATAATGTATAATTATTCACAGTGTCAACTGTCTTAGAATCTAGATATTTTATCTCAAATGGAGATAGGCCACCAGGGTTCAGGACGCTAAAGGCCGGTGCTGCTTGGAATTTGTTGAGAACCCTGCCAGCGCTATCGTAAAACGTGGCTGTAACTACTATGTCCTTCAAGGCCTTGCCTGACTCGTTTTTAATTTCGCCGTAAACATGCATAATCTTGGTTTCGTCAACAAAGGATGACTGGTTATGAAATGAAAAAGATTCTGAGATTGCACTGTATGTGCCAAATGAGGCAAGCAATAGAAAAGAAAAAGAGGCAAGCAAAACCACGGTAAGTATCTTTTTCAACGAGGTTAGCTAATTGAATTATTATTTAAACGAGACTGCCCCTCTTGGTGTGTGCGCAAGTACGTCACGTCTGGCTGCTTTGTGCACCAGAATTCAGCCAGCCTGGAGTAGTTGATAGATGCCATCACAATCGCTCCAGTGCCTATTGTATCTGAAGGCAATAGGTATAAAGACACCCAGTGCAAAATCAGGAAATGTTGGCCAACATATCTGTCGTTGCCGGCCCTGCCTCATATGACCTTGGGGCCAGAGTGGCAAAGCGGATCAATGCAGACCTGATCCCTGTTGAAGCCAAGGTGTTCTCGGATGGAGAAAGCAAGATTACATTCCCAAAGGTTACGGGTAGAAGCTGCGTAATAATCCAGTCTACTTATCCCCCTGTGAACAAGAACCTTCTAGAGGCTCTAATGATCATAAGAAAATGCGTCGATGATGGGGCAGAAAATGTCTCTGCTGTGGTTCCATACCTTGGATATGCTAGGCAGGATAGGGCTTTTCTCGAAGGAGAGTTTGTCACTATTTCACTTGTCGCCAGACTCTTTGAGGCAGCGGGTGCTGATCTGTTCTTGACGGTTGACGTCCACAGCAAGCTTGCCTTGTCTTATTTTACCATAAATGCCAAGAATATATCTTCAATTCCACTGCTGGCAGAATATGCCGCTAACAACCTGAAATTGAGCCAGCCTGTTGTAGTTTCACCCGATGCGGGTGGAGCTGGCAGGGCGAAGGATTTTGCTGATCTTTTACACTCAGATGTACTTGTCTTGAAAAAGTCCAGAGACAGAAACACTGGGGAGGTTTCCATTTCAGAGCAGGTTGATCGTTCAGTAACAGGAAGAGACATTATCCTGGTGGATGATATCATAAGCAGTGGCGGTAGCATCATAAAATCCGCACAATTTCTAAAAAGGATAGGTTGTGGCAAAATTTATGCTCTCTGCGCTCATGGCTTACTAGCGGACGGGGCAACCAATAAGATCAAGCAAGCTGGCGTTGAAGATGTAATTTCCACAAACTCTATTCCTTCCGAAAGCTCTAAAGTCGACCTGAGTCCCGGCATAGCACAGCACCTTATATCCATACTATGAGCAATTTTTTTCCAACTTGCACTTCCAGCGAACTACAAATTATGCTTCCGCAATTAACTTGATGACTACATGTATGCTGTGCAGCCAAGAATGATCGTTCGCCTTAGGAAGATCTAGCGCTAGACTGCACTCTAGGTTTGCGCAAGAGCAAATAAATTGGTTCAGCTGACTTACGATAATAGTTCATGACAAACATGCGATTGATATTTCTTGGCACTTCTTCTGCGACTCCTACTGCAGAAAGGGGCCTCTCATCGATAGCGATTGCTAGGGGGGGCGAGCTCATCCTCTTTGATGCAGGTGAGGGAATGCAAAGAAATTTCATAAAAGCTGGGCTGGGTATGAACAGAAAGATGAAGGTTTTTGTTACTCACATGCATGCGGATCATTGCGTAGGAATCCTTGGACTGTTGCAGACAATGTCACTTCAGGGAAGACAGGCTGACCTTGATATATACGGAGAACCACGCTTGGCCGAATTTCTGCATGAAAATATGCGTATAATCAACTTTGGATTGACTTTCAAAGTCAATGTTCATGCAATCCGCTCTGAGGGCCTTGTAGCGAAGGAAAGAGATTATCAGATTTTATGCTGCAGGGCAAATCATTCGGTCCTGGCATATTCGTATTGCTTGGAAGAGTTTGATAGACCCGGAATTTTTGACATCAAGAGGGCAAAAGAAATGGGAATCCCTGAGGGCCAACTGTATAGCAGCCTGCAAACCGGAAAGGATATCACCTATAATGGAAAGATCATCCGGTCGTCAGATGTAGTCGGCCCTCCAAGACCTGGCAGAAAGATAGGCATATCCGGCGATACTAGGCCTACAGATAGCCTGATTGCTTTTTTTAGAAATTGTGACCTTCTTGTCTTTGAATCTACCTACGGCCACGACAAACAGGCAAAGGCGATTGAAACCGGCCACTCCACAGCATATGAAGCAGCGCTTCTTGCAAGGCAGGCGTCTGTTAAAAAGCTGCTTTTGACACATTTCAGCGCAAGGTATGAAGAAACTTCAGAGCTAGTAAAGGAAGCACAGGCAGTGCACAACAATGTGGAGGCAGCAGAAGACCTTTCGGTAGTCGAAGTTCCTTATCCACAATAAAAGCAGTTGCAGAATGGAGAAGCGAAGGTCGCTCCAGATCTGATGCAATACTGTTAATTACAACTGCAAACAAGAACTGTAATCTGACTTCCGGATTCGGGGTAACTTAATAAGCGATTGTTCCAGATAATTGCCATATACAAATGTTTTAGAACATTTGTAGCTAACGGCAGGAGATATAAGTGGATAAAATTGCGCGACTCGATAGTTCGAGATTTTTGGTTTTTTCAGCACTGTTGTTTGCCTTCTTGTATGCTGTCATAGAGTACTACTTTATAAGAGATCCAAGCTTTGGGCTAAGACCTGTGTTGTTTTCTCTGGTATACCCATACCACATTATAATGGCAGGAATATTTTTGATAACTGCATATCTTATCTCTAGCAGGAAACGCCGTCTGAGCCGCTTGCCGAAGGCAATTCTGGTTATTGGGCTCTTTTCACTTATGATAGTGGCTGAAGACTTTTCATGGTTTCTGGTGCGTGCGATTGTTCCCTATGATGGCGCATATTCAGGAAAGCTAATAATGAATGGCGAATGGACTACACAGTTTATGGGATCAACAGACGCTTATTTTACTGCTATTCCAAATTGGTATTTTGTGTGTCTGCTGTTTGCCGCCGCCGCGATTACATCTCTGCGCGTTAGTATCCCGAACCAGAAAGCAGTGCCTGCAGGATATACTAGGCGTTTCTAGGCGAATAGTCTTATTTTTCATTTTGTAACAACATAAAAGTCGTAGACAGGGGATTTTTCGCTGGGGTTCTTATTTTTTCTAGCACAGTATTCAATAGTTGCAAAGAAGGCCGGAAAAGTCTCTACCAGACCAATTATTGGACACAGAAGAAGCGTCTGCAGGTGAAAGGCAAATCTTCTTGGTTTGCTCATCTTGGAGTATCGCAGGTTGAGAAATAGTCCTATCTGGTATGAAAGCAGCCAAACAATTGAAGTGAAAAGCAATAGTATGCCAATTCCTGTGTCTACGGGGTTTGCAGTAGCAAGAAGGTGCTTAAATGAATCCGGTGAAAATAGTACTGCCAGCTTGTCTGACCATGAGAGAATATCAACGCCTAGGCTATATTTTACCTGATTAAAGGAGGAGAGGGAAAGAACTGAGAATAGATTGGGCAAATATACATAGACGGAAATGATTGTAGAAGCCACTGCTGAGCCGAAACCAAGAAAATATGTCACAGACTTGAACATCAGTTTAAATCTATGCAGTCGAGGGAACTTGTCAATGTTCTGCAAAGTACCAAGGACCCATCTGCGTCTCTGGAAGAAGTGGTCCTTTATATTGAGTGGAGGCTGCTCAAGCAGAATTCCTCCGTGCCATCCCATTGATCTTGGCCCGTATTTTTCGTAAATTTTGTAGCCAAACATCTGATCCTCGGCAAGGGTCGGGCCAAAGTTCCATCCTATTGTATCTTCGACGTCAGACCTTACAAGCAGGTTACTCCCATGCATGTGCAGCGGCGGCGGGTGCGTCATCTGAGAGACGCAGTCGTAACAGGCAAATGGCCTTATCGACTCGGCTATTGCAGTCAGTGGATTTGCAAGCTCAAATTTCAGAGGGTAAAAGATGGGGCCCTCAGAAGCGATCCCGTTTCCTTCTCTGATGAATTTTAGCAGTGCAAGAATAGTCTGCGGCGTCACACAGCTTTCATCGTCCATATGAAATATCCAATACTTTTTGCTATTCCTGCCTGTCTTGCGCCTGTGTTCTACAGCATACTGCAAAGCTCTGCCCTTCTTTATAGCGGCTGCTTTGAATTTTTTGCTAACTACAATAATTTCGGCCCCGGAATCCGCAAGGGTGATCAGATCTTGTGGATCATCAGTTACAATGGAAATCTCATAGTTGCTATATCCTGTCCTCTTAGCGGAATTTTTTATAGACTGTATTCCCCTCATTACCACTGCTGTCTTTGTGGCAGAGCGGGTGGTAATCTGAAATATTATCGCAGGATCATTATGTATTCTCTGCAGATCTCGCTCGACAAATATTCCGTGATTTCTTAGCAGCCTAAACACAGAGATAAAGGCGATAGGCACATAGGAGAGCCAGAAAAATGTGGCTACGGCTATAACAAGGGTATCTAACAACAAATTGTATGGTTATAATCATTTAATAATGGACACATTCTAGAATCAGTCTACCTGTCTGAAATATCGCGAAAAAAGTTATACTTGAATCAGATATTGCTTTCGAGATTATGCAAGATGGTTAACTGATTTTTTCCAGAATCCTCTGCAATAATCTAGACTCTCTGATTTCTAGAAAAACTAGAGATAATAAAAGAGCCGATAGCTGTTCAGCAATGAAATCAGGCGAGCAACAAACACACAGTGAACCTGCGCCAACCTGCTGTGCTCAGTGCGAGGGCGACACTGTCATATTTGATATGGTATCATCTGAATTTGTATGCAGCTCATGTGGATGCGTTGCTGACGACAGGATGTTTGGTGCTGAAAATACAATCAGTTTCCAGACCAATAACTCAGAATATAGTGACAGAACCAGAACTGGAATGCCAGAATCACTTGCAGTTCACCACAGAGGATTATCCACTCTGATAGGCATTGGAGATACCGATGCCAGAGGCAAAATTCTGGAACCTGCGCAAAAGATAAAGATGCAGAGGCTAAGAACCTGGAACAATAGATCTCAGCTTAATAATTCCATCTCCAGAAACCTTGAGAAAGCTCTCAAGTTTCTCAACAATTTTGGAGACAAACTCTACCTTAGCCATGCAGTAATGGAGAGCGCTGCATATATTTATCGAAAGGCCGCACTCAAAAAGCTTGCCAAGGGCAGATCTACTCTTGGACTTGTCGGAGCTGCCCTTTATGCAGCTTGCAGAGAGACAGCAACTCCAAAGACTGTCTCTGACATTGCAACTGTATGCAATCTTACAAGCAAGGATGTAATGTCACACTACAAGCTCATACTCAGAGAGCTGTCATTGCAAATGCCTGTGCTTCATGGCCCGGATTATGTTACACTTATCGCCAACAGGTTAAACATAAGTGAGCGCACAAAAAGAGAAGCGTTAAGAATTTACTCTGCAGTGCAGTCTAATAGGATCTCTCTCGGAAAAAACCCGAGGGCTCTAGCCGGCGCCGTGTTGTATTTGGCATCGCAAAACTGCAATGAGTTTCTCCGCCAAGTAGAAATATGTCAAGTGGCTGATATTTCCACTGTATCTCTTAGGAAAAGGTGCAAGGAGATCAAGACAACAATTGGTGTCTGATATGCAGTGTAAGGTAAAGATTCGGCGGATCTAGAAATGATAATTTACTTGCCCTAGCCTAGACGCTCTGACCCAAGCTCCTAGCCTTCCGATCTATGGAACGTCAAAATATGTACATACTTTGAGAGCTCGTATGCATTCAAGATGCTGCTCAGCTTGTCTTTCGATATCAATATGAAAGCAGATTCGAAGGCAGGATAGGCTTCCTTGGACGAAAATAAGGTGAGAATCATGCCTTCGTGGTCAACCCTAAAGCCCTTGCAGGGCTCATGGCCCCTTACAATGACTTTGGTGCCAGTGGCAGCAAGCCAATTTCTAGAGACCGAACTTCCAAAGTGCCTACCTATTCCTCGGCGTGAAGGCTCCCAGCCAAGGATGCTATCGATCTTGGGTCTTGGATCATTCCACAACAATTCCTCAAGTGTCCTATCTCTGACATGATTTTCCTGCGCGCCAGCAATTGAGGTTCTAAAATCGGAAAATAAATCCATGTCAGTGGGGAGGCCGCCATGAACTAGCAAAAGGCGGGACTGAACAATGGTCACAAGTGTCAGCAATCTGAAGAGCATCACAAGCTTGTCATAGGCGGGCTTTGCATTTTCCATCCCAAATTGCTCTACCAGCCTGTTGGGGAGATCGTGTGAAGAAAAAGGAAACTCTTGTGGCGATTCATGGTTTCCGCGCATAAGTATCACAGAATTTGGATAGGTGTGCTTAAGATAACATATACAATATAGTATGCCCAGTGAGTTACTTCCTCTATCCACATAATCTCCCAGAAATACTAGCTTGTTCTGAGGGGTTGCAAGAAACTTGTCATAATGCAGTTTATCCAAGATCTTGTAAAGTGAGTCGATGTCACCATGGAGATCACTGACAATAGCAAGATTTTCCGGCATTGCCAGTTCTACCAGACCTTGCAGAACCTTTCCGCCTGCGATTGTGCCCCTCTGTCTCTCACTTCTTATAGCTCTGATCGCCAGCTCGACCTGCTCAAGAAGGCCAGAATAATCGACTCTCTCTGCCATTTGTCGCAGGTCGCGTTCCAACAAGTATTGTCTCTTTTTTGTCCGTTAAATTCGTTGTCCAGTGTCATCTCTCTATAAGAGAGTTCTATAACAAAGAACGGCAGATAAAGGTAATCAACATTGATCTGTGCTAATGTAAATAAGCAAAGGAGCATATTATTTCAGATGGATACAAGGGTACTTGTCACTGCAACAGGCAGCATAGTGGGCCAAGGAATTATCAAGTCCTTACGATTAGCAAACACTTCTACCAGTTCTCCAGTTAGATACAGAATTGTTTGTGCAGATATGAGCCCATTGGCTGCAGGGGTTTATCGTGGAGATAAAGGTGTCCTGATTCCACCAGCCATCTCGCCTGATTATATAGATTCGGTAATCTCTCTATGTAAAAAAGAAGGTATTTCTGCAATCTTTGTCGGATCAGACGATGAGCTCTTGACATTAGGTACAGAAAAGACCAAGATTGAAAAGGAGTCAGGAGCTGTGGTACTGACAAGTCCACTTCAAGCGCTCTTGATTGCCCGGGATAAGTGGAAGACGTACGAGTTCCTGAAAGCTAGGGGGTTGCCAGTTGCCCGCTCTGCCCTTCCAGATAGATATGAAGAGCTGATCAGGGAATTTGGTTTTCCACTAGTAGTAAAGCCAAGACAAGGATATGGCTCGCTACATTTCTATACTGTCAAAAGCGTCGAGGAGATACAATATGCCGTTTCTGCCATCAAGAAAGCCGGGTGGGATCCAATAGTCCAGCAATACCTGCACGGTGAGGAATTCACGTCTGGAGTGTGCATAGATAGAAACAGAAGATATGTGATGGCTTCAATATCAATTTGTAAGACCATAAAGCATGGGCAGACATACAAGGCATTTATTGATGACTACAAAGATGTACGCTCATCAGCAGAAGAGGTTGCAATGGCTATTGGCGCAAATGGGTGCATAAATGTCCAAGTCAAGCTCGAAGACAAAGTCCCAATTGTAATTGAAGTGAACCCTAGATTTTCGGCTACATGCCCAATGAGGGCTGTGGCCGGCGTAAATGAGCCTGATATTATATTTCGCAACACTGTGCTAGGGGAAGAAATCAGGATAAGCAGTTACTCCAAGTTGGTATGTATGAGGTACTGGAACGAAGTATATGTTCCATTCTATGAATATGAGAAGCTACAAAAAGAGCACAGAATTGAGGGTAGAAATAGCTCCTTTATACCTGATGCTCTCTAACTTGGTCTCTGGATAAGGTAATTGCTGACTGCAAGCAGCCTGTCACTTTCCTTTCATTCTTCTTTTGATTTGCTGCTGAAGGTCTAAAGTCAAGTATATTGTGGTGGTATTTCTCGTCTGGCTAGCTTTTGAGTCATATGTACCGCGAAAACAGCCTGCTTCCTGCATTCCTTAGAATCTTAGACATGTATATGGTTGAAGATGTTGCAGCTACAACAGTTGACGCGAGGTATGCAAACACTATGTTCTCAAAGCCTGATCTTGCAAGGAATACACCTCCAGCTACGACTATTATTGCTGAAACTATCGAAACTATGGCAAGTGTCTTGACCCGTCCAAGGAAGATCATGAAGATGCTATTTGCCACAAAGACTGACATCATTATGTTAGCTATTGATGCATACCAGAGTATGTGTAGGCTAACCTGAGCTCCGCCTAGATGTGCAATAATCAAAGGCCCCATAATATTCAAAATTACTGCCGAAGCTCCTGAAGTAGCGATTGATGCTATCAGCAGCTGTCTGTAGCTGTGTCTGAGGAACCTGTCAACCTGCTTCATTTCAGGAACCTTGAGAGTTATTGCTCTGTTGTAGGCAAGAGCATAGATCGGGGAGATCAGGATGTACTGCACTATTGCCGTGGGTAGTATTACAAGAAGAGCAAGGTCTGCCCCAATATGGTATACTGAATTGAAAGAAAGAGGCAATGCAACACCGTTGGCAGCAACTGCTATGTGCGGGTTAAAGATCCAGGAGATTATGCGATCCCCAAAGAGCATAGCAAAATAGAATGTCCCAAACAGAAAATATGGCAAGCATTCCCATAGCTGCACTCCAAACCTTGATGCAATTGTGTTGTCATTGATGCTAATGGGGCTGTAAAAATGCGGTGCCTGACCGACCACAATAGCAGTTGAACTCTTGCCTATTATCTTGTGGTGGTGGTATATTGCAAATGCTGACAGAACAGCAAATGCTGCACCCAGCGAAACAAAATACCTTGTGCTTATATCGGGTAGTATCGGCGAGCCCATAAAATACACAGCAAAGATCGTTGTAAACGCAATCAAGTATGATGCCACAAGATGACTTGTCTTTTTCAAAGCGTATAGGATTACATATGATGTTCTGTGCAAGGAAATTGTTACTGCACTGAATATTGTAATTGCAGCAAGCTCTGCAGGGATATTTGCGGCGAGGCTGGCGCCATATACAATGGCAGATACTCCTGCCAGAATTGTTCCTATCAAGACGTAACTCCTCTTGATGCTTCTCTTTACTTCTCCAATATTTGTCTGGGAATAATAAAATGAAAACAATCTGTTAAAAGTCTGCAATGAACCCTCAGTTACGATGAGCCCAAGGAAGACCCCCGCAAGAAATGCAGTGGTGATGCTAGCGGGCAGACCCCAAGCCATCCATAGGGAAACTCCTGTGATAAATAGCAATATCAATGAGCCAAGCCAAGGAAATACCATGGAGAAGCTCTCTGCAAGCCGCTGCTTCTTTGTTGGAACAGGTGCCGAAAAGGACTTCTTTGTCTCTTCCTTGTTCATGTCGCTGTCATCAAAGGCATCCATAAACTGGTAGACGTACTTTGCCAACTCGTATAGATTCTCAAAGCCATTTTTCTTTGCAGTATTGTTGTCGTAACCTAGGACTTCGAGAAATACTACAACATCAGCAATATTGTTGACGCTTTGTTGAATCTCGGCAATGGACCTTGCTGTTTTTAGCCCAAAGATCCGAGAATCCCTTGATCTTGGTTGACTCTGTGGTGGCATCATTCTCTAGGGCACCTCCTTTCTGACTCTGAGGACTGCCTCAGATCGCTTTGCAGATGCCTTGTCAATGATCTCCGAGATGCCTTCTCTAAGCTTAACTTTGGGAGAATATCCAAGGTCAGTTTTGATTTTTTCAATTGAAGCCAGCCCAAATTTCATGTCGCCTGGTCTTACTGGTGCAAACCGTGGCAAGTTCTCGCTTCTTATTCCAGTCTTTTCCTTGACAATGGACTTGATCGTCTCTAGTAGTTCAAGTATGCTTGTGCTTGTTCCAGATGCGACATTGAATACCTTGCCTGCAGCACTAGCAGAACTCATGGCCAACATGTTTGCCTGCACGATATCCCTGACATGTACAAAGTCTCTAACTTGGCTTCCGTCACCATATATCGTTGGAATTTCATTATCAAGCAGCTTGTTCACGAAAATTGTAATGACGCCACTGTAGTTGCTGTTTTTCTGTTTCAGACCATAGACATTGAAATACCTGAGCATGACAGCCTCTAGCCCATAGGTGCTCATGTAGGAGTGAAGGTAGTTCTCTACTGCTAGCTTTGATGCCCCATATGGTGAATTTGGCTTGCAAGGCATCTCTTCTGACGCTTGGCATCCATGAATTATGCCATATACTGCTGCAGAAGACGCAAAAACCATCCTTCTTACACCCTTCTTGACACAATAATTCATGAGTTGAAGGGTGGCGTTTACGTTGACATCATGAACCTGGATCGGGTGGCTGACTGATCTTGGCACACTTGCTATGGCTGCCTCATGGAATACGACATCTATGCCCTCGACATTTCGCAAAAGCTTGTCCACATCTGCGATGTCTCCGATTACAATATGGAGTAGACCGTCGTTTGTGCGTTCATGAGTGGCAAGGTTATCTATTGATCCTGTGGTCAGGTTGTCAATGACATAGGTTTCAATTCCTCTTGCAATCAGCTCATCAACTATGTGGCTCCCTATGAAACCGGCGCCCCCTGTGACAAGTGCCTTGCATGCTTTTTTCAACTTGCGACCGCCTCCCTATGCAGTTCAACACCTGCAGTTTTCCTTTCTCTGTACCTCGCAATCAGCTCATCGTACTGTTCTCTATATTGATTCAATGATCTGTCAAGTGTGAAGCCTTCATTTGCCCGTCTTATGGCAGATTGACCGAGCCTTTCTCTCAGGTCTTTGTCTCTCAGCAACCGCACTATTGCTCCCGCAAGCTCTCGAGGGTGGCTGCTCCTGACAAGGAGTCCGCATCCTTCTAGAGCTTCTCTGATTCCGCCCACATCTGTTGCTACAACTGCCTTTCCACATGCCATGGCCTCTATTACGGCAAAAGGAAATCCCTCTGTGATACTGCTCACTACAACTACATCTGCAGCATTGTATGCTCTTTCAGGGTCTTTGACCTTGCCAACAAACCTAACATTATCCTGCAGGTCAAGGTCCTTGACGGCATTTATGCATCTGATTGAATAATCAAGATCAGTTGACGAGCCATATATCAGACACTGGACATCTGGGACCTGCTCTTTGGCATACTTTATCGATTGGATCAGATTTACGATATCTTTGAAAACATCTACTCTACCAATGCATGCCACAGTTGGACGCTGCTCTTTGGCATCATCTGGTATTTCGATAGGTTTGAATTTATTTGTATCAATCCCATTGTATATTACCCTAATCTTTGCCGGGTTGACTCCGAGGTTCTCTTCCCACTTTGCATTTGCATAGCAGACAGGGGCGATAATGTCTGCCATTGAATATATTGTTCCTACTATGTTTCGTGAGAAGAACTTCCAAAAAATATTTGAAGGCTCATCGCGTAGGTATGCATTATAGTAAAGTAGCAGCTCTCTGAAAGCAACTCCGTGTTCTGTGACAATCATCGGGCAGTCGTTTGCAATTTTGGTAAAGATGGCTATCATTGCTGGGAACCAAGCTAACGAGCAGTGGACTATATCCACCTCAGGAATATTGAGTGAAAGTATCTGCATATTCCTTTGAATTATCTGAAATGCAGTCAGAGTCTCTCTTAGAGTCATTTCCTTGTATAGCTGATCAGATCTGATCTGCTCCAAAAACACTTCCCAGGCCAGTGGATGCTCCATGCACTTTCTTGAGTCATACTTTGTGAAAAATGCATGCAGATCAAAAACAATCTCTGCAAGCTTGGTTGGCTCACAATTGTCTGATGTCACGCTACTTAGGAACTTTTCAAACACTGGCATGAATTCTTCTTTGATTACCTTGTCAGTTGTACGCATTATTTTCGAGATTAGTGGTTTTTTTTCGTTATAGAATTCCTCGTATCTGTGCGATCCAAATAATGGCATATCTATTACTTGGGATACGTTTGCCGGTACTGTAAATCTGCCATTGACATTTGGGTTGGAGAGGAGGTTTACGATTATGAACTTGTAATCTGACATGCTCTCGACCAAGGTCTTTTCCCATGAATAGACGCCACCTATAGTGACGTTAGGATAGCTGTCCCAGTTAACTAACAATGCTCTTTTCATCTAGATTGCTCCCCCTGTCTGCACTGATGGCACCCATAATCCTCTTTGGATCAAATACCTCATTTTTTGACTGCACTTGGCTTCGATTCACAATCTCCTCTATGAGATCCTGCAATTGCGGAGAAAGTTTGACCGCCTTGGCTTTTGACTGGGCTAGTATCTTTGTATGATCTAGCGTAAGCCTTTTGAACCCAAGTGTCTGGAGCGACTCTTCGACTCCAAAAAACGGACTTATTCTTGTCGCAAGAGAGACGTATCTGTCATGCATATTTTGGGCCGAATCGTTATCTTCCGAGAGTACAAAGTTTTCATATGCTTCCTGAAGAGACCATAGAGCTTCCCTTATCGAGTTGCCCATTGTCTTCTCAGCATTTTCCCTGTACATCTCACCCGCCGCATGATAAAGTTTCATGGCTTCAGAAGAATTCGACGTTTTCACCATGCAATTGGCTGCACAGGAGCAACTGAGCGCTGCCCTAGTGATGGCTTGTTCTTTCAGACACTGCTTTGCATCCATCAGATAATATTCTGCAGCCTTGACAGGGTCGCCGTCATCTTCTGCCTTGATTGCGTTAAACCACAAACTAGATTCGTCAGTAAGTTTTTGCAACCACGTTTTCACTGGCATTTCCAACTCTAGCCCACAATCCATAATTCTTAAGGCAACAGTAATCTTGTTTAGTCAAAATCCTCTACGTTATGGTTCTATAATGAGTATAGACAAAAGAATTTCTTGTATTGATTTCAAATAGAAGAAGATTAGTTCAACAATAAATAAAGTCAGGAGAAATTCCATAGCGTGAACATCTTAGCAATAGGCGCGCATCCAGATGATATAGAACTAGGCTGCGGCGGCCTTCTTATCAAAGCAGCCAGGCAAGGCCACAATATCTTTATGTACACACTTACACGGGGGGCTGCATCAGGCGACCCATCTCAGAGAACTAACGAGCTAACTCAATCTGCAAAATTCATAGGCGCAAAGGCATTATGGATCGATAACTTTGACGACACCAAATTGCAAGCTGGAAATGATCTTATCAACCATATCGAATTCTTCATCAACAAAGCTGACCCTGATATCATACTTACACATTCACTGGGAGATGTTCATCATGACCATAAGGCAGTGGCGTCAAGTACAGTAGAAGCTGGGAGATTTATACCAAATATCATGTCATACGAAATTCCATTAACAAAGGATTTCAAACCTCAGGTCTACTATGATATATCTGATGTAGTAGACGAAAAAGTGGAGCTTATCAAGATATTCTGGTCGCAACAGAGCAAGCTATACTTGAAGGCAAATGCCATCAAAGGGCTTGCTGAGTATAGGGCGCTGCAAAGCAGGCTAAATACTTCCATAAATTATGTCGAAGCCTTTGAAGTGCTAAAGCTTTGCTTTGGAAAGGAGTTTAGGCTTTGGAAAGTTCCTACGGAAAGAATACCGAAGAACGAGATTGCAGAGACTAAACCAAAAGAAATTCTGGAATTTATCTAGAATAAATTACAGCAAAGGGGATAGCAGAATGGAGAACCCAAAAGCCATAGTCGATGAGATACCGACGGTCAGATCACTTTTCGCAAAGTTCGAGCGCATCAACGATCCTCTGCTATCCTCGTTTATATCAGCAGTACCTGGAAGATTCAGTGACCTTGCAACTTATTTGGAGGGTCTCAATAGGCCTGCAAATAAAAGTATAATGTACAATAGGTCAATTCTAAATTCTTTTGCGCTCAAATTTCATAAAGACGCAGGCACGCTGACCAGCGGAGTAGAACAGAGTGCACAAAAACTATGCGATCCAAACACACTATTGCTTGTCTCAACTCATCAACCTAATCTATTTGCATACAGTGGGGTATTCAAAAAAATCGTATTGCTTGAAACGCTCAAAAGGTCAGTGAATAAAGCTAGTCCTGAGAAATCCATTGTTAATATATTTCTGATAGTGGATCATGACTTTATTGATGAAGTATGGGTAAGACTCGCCCAGCTACCAAGCATCCAGCATTCATCAGGCATTCTGGACCTAAGGTTCCCAGTTCCCAGCTCTCAAAAATGGCAGATGGTACATGCCGTACCGCCACCGGGTCGAACAATAGTTGAAAACTGGAAAAAACAGATCCGATCTTGGATCAAAAAGTTATCGGCATCAGGCAACTTGAGTAGAGAATCAGCCATGGCAAACCTTGATAGGTTCTGGCCTGAAGTCGAAGCCGCTCTTTCCCGAGCAAAATCTTATGCCGATTTCAATTCATTCATTATGTCAAGAGTTGTGAACAGTGCTTGGGAATATGATACACTATTTGTCAGGTTGTCAGAGATCTCGGCTGCTTTTAAGAGCGGCTATGAATTCCTTGTCTCCAATTCTGACAAGTATTCAGAGACCCTGAAAAATGCCGAGATTGCATTTATGCGCCATGGTATAGATACCGGTGTAAGCTTCTCTTCACACGCTTATTCTCCACTGTGGCTTCATTGCACATGCGGAAGCAAGGCTCCAGTCAGGCTCTACAAGAACCCGAGGCCTATGCTTGCTGGGCAATGTATGTCATGTAAAAGGGATCTGGAGGTCTTACTCTCGTCACACTCTAATCCTGACCTTTCTGCAGATATCAACAGGCTCTCACCGAGGGCCATCCCAATTCCTCTGCTTCTTTCAAGGGACCTGCAAATCGCATGCTATGCTTCAGGAACAGGCGGGATAGGCTACCTGATGGACATGGCTTTTATTGCAAAAAAGCTTTCAATCGACCTTCCGCAGATAGCTATCTGGCCATCAAGGGACATTTATTGTGGAATTGGTCAAGCCGACGCCCTGGCTGCCATGCATGGGATTCAGGAAGATATCGATCCATTCTTACAAAGACTTTATCAGAGAAATGAAGAGTATGAAAATAGGATCCGACCACTCATAGCAGAAAGGTCGCGCAAAAATAGCTCAGGTGAGCCGATGGATCCTGTTCTAGAACAACTTTTTGCCTTAAAAGAAGAGCAGCGCCTATTAAGAAAGATGATCAAGTTGGCAGAAAAAGTGCGCAATGCTGTCAACCTTTCACCATGCTTCATAGACTATTTGGTTAACTTTGGAGTCTCAGAAACAGAGAAAAGGTGGCGCACGCATCTGTTGCAAAAGGATAACTTGGCACTGCCTGTATTATTTGACTTGCCATTAACCTAGAAATCTTCTATGTTCTTTTTGGCATAAAAAGTATGTTTAGTATTATTAGCGATGACACGTGATTGGTGTTGGGTTAGTCAGTTAATTGCCTCTCAACGCAACAGGATGGAGTAATAGGGGTTGGCTTGAAATTATAGAGTTTATACTAGTGATGTGTGAAAATGGAGCAAGAAAGACCCATGTTATGTACCGCTGCAACCTAAATTCAAAGCAGATAAATGAATATCTGGATTTCCTCCTGGACAGCGGAATGCTGGAAAAAACCCAAGAGCGCCCGAATTCCAAGCGATCCATCTACAAGACAAGTGAACTTGGCAAAAAATTCATCACCCGTTACAAGCAGCTTGCGGAGCTGTTTACAAGGCCTCCCCCGCAGTCAATAACATAATATAATCACGATACAGTAATTGGTATACAATATTTCTATCTGATAGTTCCAATCATATTAAATCGCATGTTTGTTTTACTCTATCGTTGCCTAAATGAAGAACCGGAGCCGTTACGAAGTTATCGCTGCAATCCTCAAGTCAGTTGGAAGAGAAGAAACAAGGACAAAGATAATGTACAAGGCCATGCTGAGCAATGATCAATGCAAGCTCTATCTCGATTCATTGATCAAAAGTAACCTGATTCAAGAAGCCAGCAATGGCAATAAGATGGTCTATAGGATAACGCAAAAGGGCAACAAATTCCTGTCATACTACGATCAGATGAAAGAACTATTGCCGGTAGGAATTGAAGAAAACATTGCTGACGAGTACTATCATTTGAGCACATGATGTTACGACTAGATTGCAGAAATTATGCGAATAAGGACTGACCGGAAGGTTGTGCCGTTACGATGCGAGTATCCTGTGCATACCTGCTATGCAAAAACCAGCCACACGGTGCGATGATATATTGGTTAGACCATCGGATCTAGCCTAATATCAATTGTCTTACCTGATTTTAGAAATGTAACTGCATACAGGTTAGACCACGGGATAATTGATTGCAAAAATAGTGTTCCGTTCATCATCAATAGTTTGATGTGGATGTCAGAAAGCTCAGCGAGGTATTCAAGAAATGGATGTGAGTGCCTTGTTACGATCACTGAAAGGTCAGCCATTGTTCTGACAGTAGAAAGGAAGGACCCTATGTTGCCTCTTATAGCCTTGTCGTCATAAAGATTCTGTACAATATCTGTGCCCATTATATTGACAAATGGCTTGCCCGATCTACTTTTTCTCATCTGCAGCATGATGGACTGAAGTTGCTCTACTTTTTTAGCCGCGCCTTTCGTCTTTAGAATCTGAACATATTCCGATCTTATAGCTTGCATGCTATCAGGCCAGATTATTTTGAAGAGCTTCTTTTTGGGCAATAAGGAAAGGAATGGGTCAATATAGCTCATTGCTGAATCAGGATCAGTCCCGTCAAAGGGATGAAAAAGGATAGGGCTGTCTTGAGCAATAAAGCCTGACATTAGCCTGCCAAGAAGAGCCATTCCAACACGCGTATTTACATGCTGGTCAAGCTCTATCAATATTATTCCTCTTTTGGGAAAGCCTCCTAGCATTCTATCAAGGTCGGAGTAACTTGGTGTCTGGTGCGACGGTTGCTGCGAGTAGGTCTTTTCTAGTTCTCTATTCTTTTTGGCATCTGCAGAACTCTGCATAAAGTCTGGCATGACTTCCATTGGGTTGAACGGATTATAGCTTTTGAATATGCTATTATCAAGAGAATAAATGTATGATGGCCTGTTTATTATGACACCTCGCAGCTTTAGGAGAAAAGCCTCTCTGATGCGTATGCTATCATAGTAATTTTGCTTTAATTCGACTATCCCATCAACAAGAAAATCCAAAGTTGTGTCATCTGGGTGTTCACCGATAAAGATCAGCTTTGCGCCTGCCCTTTCTCTCCAAGTTTGCAACACACTCTCATTATTTAATCTGGCTTCCTTGTCCATGAAAGAGGCGATTGCATCCCAACTATCAATAATGATGACAGGAGACTTGACATCCATCAATTGGTTTGTAATTCTCTCAAAGAGAGATTCTGGCTCGTCTAGCCTTGCATCTTCAAAGCTTGAAAGACCTGTTCCACTTTCCACCATTTCACCCGGTCCTGCATTGTTGGGTTGCTCAACAAATTCTGGCAGCCAAGAATAATATTGAAAGAGTTGCTTAGGTGAGATTCTGGTTGAAATATAGAAAAAATTGCTCTTTATGCCAAGAGCCTTGAGGATGGTCAATGCAAGTGTTGTCTTGCCTGTTCCTGCAAATCCTTTGATAAGCAAAGAATAAGTTTCACGTTGGACAAATCTGGCAAGTTCATCCGGCATATATTCAATGTTACCTGGGTTTTTCTGGGATTGAACATTGTCTTCTGCCATTTCGGTTTTTCACTACTGTCTAGACGTTAGCCGCTAACAATAGCTTGAATAAAAACTAATCATAATACTGCCTTGTGTTTGGGGTAAAATCAATGGCAAGTTAAATCGGCCCCAGCATGTAAACAAGATATGGTGATAAAAACTAAACTCATTTATATAGTGAAACGTTTGGTTGGCAATTAAACGTTATTTATGTACGACCATCAAAAAGGAAAGAAAATTAATTGCCCTTCTATTGTATTATCATACAGTCCAGACAGATGATCTGTAATCCTTCAGAATACCAATAGAATTTTCTATTCTTCTATGTGTAGTTGGTCCAATCAATACATTTTTTTCCTGTTGATGTAGTATGCCACAGGTGGAAGACTTTGAGGCAGCATGGCTTGAAGTTAGACCATCACAACCTGGATCTGAAATTTTAGCTGATGTTCAGGATATTTTGAGGGAAGTTCCTGCGCTTTCTTCTGCTCTTGAAGTTGCAGAAAGAACAAGTTCGACAATGCGGCATAAACAGGCTAATGACCTTCAGATATGGGAGTATTCATGCAAGGTGGAACTAGATCAGATAGAGCGTCTAAGAAATTTAGGCCTTTTTAGCCGTGTGACAAAGGACACCAGATCAATATCATATTTTTCAGATGTTCAATACAAGGGAAGATTTTATTCAATTACACTTTTCTTGGTGGTCAAGAGTTGATGGCGTAGAATGCCTTTCAAGTTTAAAATATTACTATCTGTAGCAACTTTCCCGCCTTGATTTGGTTCGTCAGACGGAGATCCGCAAATAATTGTGATGGGCAACCTAACCAAATTCAGCTGATAACAATATAAAAAGTCCCCAAGCGTCCCAAAACATATTTATTTAAACTCAGTTTTTTGTGCAATGTAACAGAGATGGTAATTAATAGCGAATTGCTTGCAGCCCGCAAGAAAGTCTCTGACAAGCGGCCAAAATTCATCAGGCAGGAGAGCTGGAGATATGATAGGCTGGCAGAGAATTGGAGAAAGCCAAAGGGCAAGGACAATAAAATGAGGAAGCAAAAGTCTGGCGTGCCCTCTATAGTAAAGATAGGATATCGGGGACCAAAGGCAGCAAGGGGTCTGCATCCGTCAGGATATACTGATAATGTAGTTTCTAGCATGCAGGATTTATCTAGATTAAATCCTTCTAAGGATGCTGTCAGACTAGCGCATACTCTGGGACAGAGAAAGAGAAAACTGATTATTTCCAAGGCTTCAGAATTAGGTTTCAAAATCCTAAATGCTGGCAAGCTTGCCCCTTCTAAGGAAAAAGTACAGCCAAAGGAGAAGGAAGGTAGCTAGCCTGCCAAGTGGTGATAGCTAGAATGGTAGTTAATATCAAGAAAAAGCGTGAACTTGCGGCAAGAATTCTCGGGGTCGGAGCCAATCGAGTCAGATTCGAGCCCGATAGCCTTGAGGATGTGGCTGATTCTATAACTAGGGAAAATATCCGTGCTCTTATAAAGAATGGTTCGATATGGACAGTCAAGCCAAAGGGAACATCAAGGGGGCGCGCACTGGCCAGACGTTCTGTATGGCAGGTGCATGGCAAAGGTCCTGGGTCAAAGAAGGGCAAGAAGACGGCAAGGACTGGGAAGAAGGAACTTTATGTTATAAAGACAAGATCTATGAGATACCATCTCAAAGTTCTCAAGGACAGAAAGGATATCAACCGTGAGACTTACTGGCAACTCTATAAAAAGGTCAACGGAGGGCAGGTCAGGTCTCTGGCCCATCTGAGAGACCTTGTAAAGGAATCGAAAGGCCGGCAATAGCCCCTATTGCTGGTGGTACAGACCTTCCAATACTATTTTTCCTTCCTTGGAAGGATATTTTCTAATTTCAATCTGCATTCAGAGAATTGGCTTAGCATGTCGCCTTTGAAACTTATTCCTTCCTGTTTTAAAAGTTCAATCTTCTTTGCCTTTCCGTATGCGTAGCCTCCAACATGGCCGTCTGACATTACTACCCTGTGACACGGGACAACTATCGGGTTTGGATTCATGTTCAGTATCTTGCCAATTGCCCTTGATGACCCTTTGCAGCCCAGCGCCAATGCGATGTCGCCATATGTGACCACTTTACCGGGAGGAACGTTGGCAAGAATACTGTATACATCACTATTAACAAGCCTGCGATGCTTTCTCTCTGCTATCTGGTACGATAGTTTTGGCATTTCCTTCCTTATCTGCTCCCATTTATTTTATTTCTTGCGCCTTTCTTTCCTTAACGTTTTTCATCATAATAACGTACTACTAATGACTGACCAATTTGGTCTTCAGATTTATTCAACCAATCTGGAACCTAGATAAAGAAACTACACGACCATGATCTCAAGCCCGGTACTTTTGACAAGCTCCATTATTCTCTCCTTTTGGTTTCCAAGGCCTTTTCTGTCTATGGCTATGTGAGTCACTTTTTCTACACTTTTGGAAATCATTTGGCTTAGCATATACTCATCAACCGACTCAAGGTTGTGTTTTGGAGCAATGGCAGCAAAACCAAACTCAGACCCGATTAAAAGCTGGTTAAACTTTGAAGGATAGTGTGTTCCACCCAAGCCTATGCAGACTTTGCTACAGCGGGAGAATCCATTTTTCTGAAGCACAGACAGCAAAGAATCGCAGACAAAATGTGCAGCCTTATCGTCCTGCCATTGTTTCTCTGAAGAGCCAAGTTCCACAAATAACACTGGCTTTTTCAGAGATGTTGGTCCATGGTGGGTTGCTTCAATTACTATATCGTATCCCTGTACAGCGGACCTGTGTAGAGTAATTGTCCTCATGTATTCTTTTTGCAAATAAGGCCATGCGATAGCTATTTGTTTTGGATTCCCGCCAAACGGATTTGCCAAGTAGTTTCCAGTGCTATGGCAGGTCAGCGTAGGAATACTACTATCAGATTTGTGCTTTGAAAGAAAAACAAATGCTTTTGCTTCGGGGTAAAGATCATCTAGATTCTCCATAAAAAGCATATTCTTGTCTGAAATGTGCAATTTAATGTTCTCAAACAGAAATGAGTATAGGGTTTCTTCAGTGGCTGTGAATCGATGGGCAACAGAAAATTCCTTTTTGTTCATCAGATACCTGCTCATGGTAACACTTGCCTGGTCCTGAATCGAAGCAACTAAAACATAGTAACTCTGACCACTCATTTTTTCTACCTGCAGAGCAGCTAGTTTCAGCATTATATATCCTGTAAATTTATAAATTGCGTTAAACCTCCGCGTATTGACCTTATAAATGAGCGATGACATTGAGTCCAATGACTTGGATATTGAGACTGATGAATTGGATATGAAAGAGGAAGAGGAATTGGAGCCAGTCTCCGAGCATGACAGAGGATCAGGCGAGGATGTTACCTCTCAATCTTCATTATTACCTAAAGAATCTTCAAGTGATACAAAAGATGTACAAGCCAACCAAGTAATGCAAGAGCCAGAACAGATTGCTTCGACCAGCGTCAGCGATTCAAGGTTCTTTGCCATTCGTACCACCGGGGGCCAAGAGAGGGTAGTAGCTACGCAATTGCAGACAAGGGTCAATGCAAAAAAGATTGGAATTAGGTCTATCATTGTTCTTGACAGCTTTAAAGGTTACATAATTGTTGAAGCACCAGACTCAAACGTCGCTTATGAGGCTCTTTCGGGCATAAGGCATGTCCGGGGGCAAATCAGAGGAGATCTTCCATTCAAAGACATAGAAGGCTATCTAGTAAAGAAGCCCGTTGTTTCTGACCTTAATATCGATGACACAGTAGAAGTAATTGCAGGACCTTTTAAATCTATGAAGGCCAAGATTACAAGGGTAGATTATGAAAAGCAAGAAGCTACGGTTGTGCTTCTTGATTCTCCCTACCAGATTCCTGTTACTGTGGATGCAAATTACCTCAAAAAGATTGCTCACTAGATTAGATTTGGGTTGTAGCTTTCAGACCAAGCTTTGCCCACGCTTATTCTGCTAGTCTTTTGTACCTTCATTTGTCAGGAGAATGATAAAACAAGCTACATTGGCTCTCAACGATTAAATAAAGAACAAGACGGATGTTAGGTGACCTAGCCTGTCGGTGCTCCTGCATAATTGATAGTTGACCTAAATCTCAGGGGTAAGCATGCCATTGTCATTGGCGGCGGTACAGAAGGAGTCAGAAAAGTCAATGGGCTGTTGAACCAAGGCTGCAGAATAACTGTGATAAGTAATCGTCTGAATAGGTTCCTTGTCACCCAACAGACGCAAGGCAAGATAGAGGTAGTAAAGGCAAAGTTAAAAGATGCAAATATCTTGGATAACTACAAAAACCCTTTCCTTGTACTTGCAGCGACAAGCGATAAAAGTCTCAATCGCAAAATTATTGAAAAGGGAAGGTCAATAGGGGCGTTTGTATACGCAGCTGACGACCCACAAGTTAGCGATTTTTCCTATACTTCTACAATTAATATCGAAGATGTCATGCAGATCGCAATTTCAACTTTTGGCAAAAGCCCCATTATGGCACGCAAGATCAGAATAAGAGCGGAGCGAGTGATGAGAAGAATAATAAAAAAATCAGACATCGAAAATGCAAAGCTTCAGGAATTTGCACGTTCTGTGGCCAAACAGAAGATAAAGACTGTAAAGGGAAGGAAGGAATTCCTCTACTCTTTAACAAAGGATCGCCATATCCAGAACCTTATTAAGGAAGATAGAACTGAAGATGCTAAAAGCGCCACGCTTGAATTGCTGCAAAAATGGAGCAAAGACAGATAATATGACAGCAAATGCTGCGCCTAGCAGAACTACAAATATCAAGCCTGCAAACCCTCTGCAGCTAGTAAATGCCAGAATAACTTATAGGAACGCTCCAATCCACCTTTTGGAAAAATTTACTTTCAAAGACCCTTCAGCTGCTCACAGGGCATTTTTGGAGTCGGCAGAATTTAGAGAATGTGTAATTTTGCAAACCTGTAATAGGGTCGAAGTATTTGCAGCCTCTGCAGAACCTGATGAGAAAAAATTGCTTGCTCATTGGGCGCATTTAGCCGGACTTTCAACTAAGGAGGTCGAAGATTCGGTTGAGATATCTAGGGGAAAGGATGTGTTATTACACCTGCTCAAGCTTGCTTCAGGTCTGGATTCTCTTGTAATTGGCGAGGATCAAATCATCGGGCAGGTAAAGCGTGCATTTGAATTTTCCCGCAAGAATGGATACGCAGGCCCAAATCTATCTATGGTTTTCGACAGAGCAGTTAAGGTCGGCAGCCGCGTCAGGACGGCAACGGGCATTAATAAAGGCAGCGTCTCGATTGGCTCTACTGCGGTAAATATTGCCGAGAGACACTTTGGCAATCTAAAGGACAAAAAGATTATGCTCATCGGATCCGGCGAAGGAGCAGCCTTGGTTGCAAAGGCGCTTTCGCAGAGAGGGGTAAAGTTTCTTGTCACAAGCAGGACATTTGATAGGGCACGATCTTTTGCCGAGACTGTCGCAGGAACACCGATATTGTTTGAAAAAGCCCTCGATACACTTCATGAGATAGATATAATCTTTGTTGCCACTACTGCCCCCTATTATCTTGTAACTTTTGACAGAATCGAGAGCGCTATGCGGGCTAGGAAAAACTCGATGATGATCTTTGATCTTTCTAACCCGAGAACCGTAGAAGACAAAGTTGCATCCTTGTCAAAAGTTAGGCTAATAGATATGGACTATATTGCGGAGATTGTAGAGAAAAACAGGAGATCCAGAAGCAAAGAGGTCCAATCAGCTGAAAAGATAATCGACACTGAAATAAAATCAGTGGACATTATCATGAAAAGAATGAAGATAGAACCAGCAATAGTTTCTGTCTTCAGAAGTGTTGATTTGATCCGGGAAAGAGAGTTGAAAAAAGCATTTTTAAAGCTGGGCAATAGAGTTGGAGCAGACGAATCTAGAGTAATTGAGCAGATGTCGTATGCCATAGCTGAAGGCATTCTTTCAACTCCAATGAACAACCTAAGAAAAGAGATAGAAACAGACGAGGAACAAGCTGAGGCTTTGATGAAACTAGTTGCCAAATTGTTCAGATATGAAGACAAACAGGATCGGCAATAGCGTTTCATTTCCTGCTCTTCGACTAAGAAGGTTAAGAAGAACTGCTGCAATAAGAGACCTAGTGCAGGAAACTCGTCTTTCTGTGAAGGATCTGATTGCGCCGATTTTTGTGCAGGATGGCATAAAAAGACCAAGAGCTATAGAGTCAATGCCAGAAATCTACCGGCTACCTACTGAAAGTCTCATTGATGAAATCCAGTCTCTCTTTGATCTGGGACTGAGGTCAGTGCTTCTATTTGGTGTTCCGCTGCGCAAGGATGACAGTGCCAGCTCTGCCTTTGATGACACAGGAGTAATCCAGCGTGCTATTAGTCTTGTAAGAAAACATTTTGGAAACAAAATTGTCATAGCTACAGATGTATGTCTCTGCCAGTACACAGTGCATGGCCACTGCGGTATCGTATCAAAATCAGGTCATGTTGATAATGACAGTAGCATCAAGACGCTTGCAAAGGTGGCAGCAAGCCACGCCAGCGCTGGAGCAGACATTGTTGCTCCATCAGCCATGATGGATGGACAAGTACAGGAGATCCGCGCGGTACTTGATAGTCGCGGATTTTCAGATGTAGCCATAATGGCGTACTCTGCAAAGCACGCTTCACCCTTATATGCCCCTTTCCGTGATGCGGCTCATTCAACACCTGAATTTGGTGATAGGCGAAGTTATCAAATGCCTTTTTCAAATTCAAAGGAGGCGATGAGAGAGATTGAAGCAGATATCAATGAAGGCGCGGACATAGTCATGATCAAGCCGGCTATTCCATACCTTGATATCATACATCAGGCAAGGAATGCCACCAATGTACCAGTATGTGCATACAGCGTTTCTGGAGAATATTCCATGATAAAAGCTGCAGCTATGGAGGGGTGGATAGATGAGGATAGCGTCGTGACAGAGTTTCTGACATCTATAAAGCGTGCGGGCGCTGGTATGATCGTCACTTATCATGCCAAAAAAATGGCTGAGCTTTTGAACCGGTAAAATGAGGAGATGCCGACCGTCAAAGAAAAAAAATAAAAGAAATCTTGTGTAATCTACAACTGATTTCTGCTTGATTTTATTATTTTAGGATGATATCTCTCTGATTCCAAGCACTACTGGCGATAAAGATCCATTAATGTTGCAGATTATCTATTTGCATTGTCAGGTAAATTCCTGTGACGGTTTTGACACACAGCTACTTCAAACTTGTTAGTATCTTTATTAGGAGTCATTTCATATCTGAAGCGATGGCAAGACTTGTTAGAAGAGAAGCAAATGGTCCTATGGAAATTAAGGTAGGTAACAGCTCAAAATGGATATGCATGTGCGGACTTTCAAAAAATCAGCCGTATTGCGATGGCTCGCATAGAACGACGCTGGATGAAGAAGAAGGAAAAGTCTATGTCTACAATTCAGATGGAACAAGGACAGAAGTCAATGGTTGATAATTTTTTGCGTAAAAATTGATTATACGAACATGCTAATGCGATATATGACATAACCTTGTTCCTACGGTCAACTCAATTTACCTATAAATAAATCCCATCTAGAAACAACCGAATTTTTTTGGTCATAGAATGCGCAAACAAGTCAGTTAACTGATTAATCATTTCCGATGGTTCATCTGACTTGAAATTAGCCAGAGGCAAGTAATCAGAAGATACAATTATTAACGTTCGAAGTACAAGTGCGGTCGTTCTCGTGCCATCAAGATCAGAAGCATTATTTAACCGGGCCAAGAAGGTAATCCCCGGTGGCGTAAGTAGTCCTGTACGTTTCTATGAGCCATTTCCATTCTTTGTCAGCTCTGCACTAGGAAGCAAGTTAACTACGGCAGACCATAAAACTTGTATTGACTATTGCATGGGATATGGTGCCATTGTTCTTGGCCATAGTTATCCTTCGGTAATAGATTCTGTTAGATCACAACTTGATAAAGGGACACTGTTCTGCACACCATCAGAAAAAGAGGTTCTTTTATGTGAAAGCATTTCAAAACTTGTGCCTTGTGCAGAGATGGTAAGGCTTGTCAACACCGGCTCTGAGGCGACGATGCATGCAATTAGGCTTTCCCGGGCCTTTACAAAGAAGAAAAAAGTAATAAAATTTGACGGATGCTACCACGGTGCATATGATTATGTTCTTGTGAAAGCCGGCTCTGGTGCTGCAACTGTCCCTAGTTCAGAAGGAGTACTTGAAGAGACATCATCGCATACGCTTGTAGTTCCGTATAACGACTCTGCAGGGCTTGAGAGGACCATCGAAAGAAACCCCGATGTAGCATGCGTTATAATTGAACCTGTGCTTGCAAACATGGGATTGATCCTGCCTGACAGGAACTATCTAAACGAAGTCAGAAGTATTACAAGGCAAAAGGATGTTGTCCTCATATTTGACGAAGTGGTTACCGGATTTAGGCTTGGACTTGGGGGAGCAGGAGAATTTTTCGGTGTCAAACCAGACATCGCAACCTTTGCAAAGGCGTTGGGCAATGGTTTTCCGATTGCTGCCATTGCAGGCAGGGCAGAAATAATGCAGCAACTTTCTCCTTCCGGGAGTGTGTATCAGGCAAGTACTTTTGCTGGAAATGCTATTTCTGTAACGGCAAGTATGTCTTGCCTTGGAGCACTGATGGAAGCAAAAAATTCTATTTACCCGCAAATGTCTAGAATGTGCGACAGTGTTACGGCTACATTGAGGGACGAAGCGGAAGACCTGAAACTGAACTGTGTAGTAAATTCAATCGGTTCGATGTACCAGCTCTTTTTCACCAGCGATAAGGTGCGGGACGCTTCTGGAGCAAGAAAATCCGATCAAGCCAAGTTTAGGAGGCTGTATGACTATTTGTTGAAAGATGGTGTGTTTATACCACCTTCACAATTCGAAACATGCTTTCTTTCGTATTCACATAGCGAAGACGACTGTGACAGAACGGTCGAAGCATATCGGAATGCTCTTGGCAAAATAAGAGATGATAAAGTTTGAGCCGTCAAGGACCGAAGGCTACATTTAGGGTCGGTACAAGGGGAAGCAGACTTGCTATGGCTCAAACACAGATAGTAACTTCGACATTGAGCAGATTATATCCAAACGCTAATTTTGAAATAGTTACTATACGTACAAAAGGCGATGTAGACAAAAGACCACTCTTTACAATGGATGAGAAAGGGATTTTTGAAAAGGAAGTAAATGAGGCAGTAGTGAACGGAAGTGTTGATTTTGCAGTCCATAGCCTGAAGGATGTGCCATCGAATCTTGCTTCTGAGCTTGTTGTAGCCAGCATTCCAAAGAGGGCAAGACCAAACGATGTTCTTGTCAATGGTAGAGGTCTGAATCTGCATGAGATGGCTTCTGGTTCTATTATCGGTACAAGCAGCCTTCGGAGGGCGGTTCAGGTCATGCATAGCCGGCCTGACCTTATAGTAAAGCCTATCCGGGGTAATGTAGAGACTAGGGTGAAGAAGGTTATCTCTGGAGAGTATGATGCAGCTATTCTCGCCGAAGCAGGTTTGTCCCGTCTTGGCATGAAGGACATGATCGCCGAGAGGTTTGACATACGAGAGTTTGTTCCAGCACCAGGTCAGGGGGCGATAGCTATTGTCTGCAAGAAGCAAAGAAAGGACCTAATCAGAACTCTGCAGTATATAGAAGATCCAAAATCACGCGCCGAAGTTTCTGCCGAAAGATCTCTGCTAGACAAGATGGAAGGTGGCTGCAGATTCCCTATCGGAGCAATAGCTCTATCATCTGAGCACAGTATGACAATATATGCCAGCGTATCGTCTTCAGATGGCAAACAATTTGTCCGGATAAGGAGTACAGGCCCGGCAGATAAACCTGAAAGGCTAGGTATCGTTGCAGCAGACAAATTAATTGACAGGGGCGCAATGGAACTGGCGGTTGGATGGCGAACTGCAGTCGAAGAGTGGAACAGAAAATTATGACCTTGCATCTGAAGGGAATAGTCTATATCTGTGGAGCAGGTCCGGGAGACCCAGATCTCCTGACTGTTAAGACTGCCGAACTTGTTCATAGTTGCGACGTAGTCCTGTATGACAGACTTGTAAGCGACGATATAATTGCACAGATACCTAAATCAGCAGAGAAGATTTTTGTTGGAAGAAATATTGGTGATCCTTTGACCCATCAAGATAATACCAATCAGCTTATGGCTCTCCATGCCGGTCAGGGAAAAAGGGTGTTGAGGTTGAAAGGTGGGGATCCAATGATCTTCGGAAGGGGCGGAGAAGAGGCAGAGTATCTTGCCGAACGAGGTATTGACTTCGAGATAGTTCCAGGTGTCTCATCTGCCATAGCATCGCCAACATATGCAGGCATACCGTTAACACATAGGCAGTACGCATCATCAGTGGCTATCGTTACCGGGCACGAGCAGGGCGAAATGGATCCGGATCCTTTGGCAACGTCGTATAGGAAAGACAATCCTTCAGTAAAGTGGGACAAGCTAGCAGTAGCAGCTGACACCATAGTTATCCTAATGGGCATGGAAAAGCTAGGCAAAATTTCAGCAAGTTTGGTTGGTTCTGGACTTGATGCAGATACTCCTGTTGCAATAGTTGAAAACGGAACTACTCCTAGGCAGAGGATTCTGACCGGCAAGCTTGGCTCTATTGCAGCCAAAGCTGCAGAATCAGCCTTCAAGTCTCCTGCTGTCATAGTTATAGGCAAAGTCGTCTCCCTTCAAAAAAAGCTTGATTGGTTTCCAAACAGAACGCAAGGCAGGCATGATAAAAGTATTAACAAGAATAAAAAGATGACAGGTCAGAAGTTCAGAAACAAGACAAAAGCCCGGCCTAGAAGGAAAAGCAGCCAAAAGTGAAACGTGCTTTGGGGGGGCACTCTATGAGCCTCGATGGAAAGGTACTTGCAATTACAAGAAGTGTTGCTGATTCGCAAGAGTTTTCAAGCTTGGTCAGAGCACAAGGAGGTCGCGTAATTTCCTTGCCGCTTATCAAAGTCGTCCCAAGAGGTCTTGAAGCAATTGAGAGTTTGCTTGTCGGATTGGAGAAAAAAAAGTATGATTACTGTGCATTTATGAGTCCCAAGGCTGTAGACATCCTCTTTCGCCTCGCAGGTAAGGAATGCACGCCTAGGATCATAGCCGCGCTTGCATCATGTCATGTCATTGCAGTTGGGCCAAAGACCAGCACAAGCCTTACCAGTCACGGAGTTCAAGTGAAGAGTATGCCATCAACCTACTCCTCTTATGGACTTGTGGATCTGCTATCGAGTATGCCTACCCGTGGTAAAAGAATAGTTATACCAAGGAGTAGTGAGGCGGATGAGTTTGCAGCAAGATCACTTTCAGATCTTGGCATGCTGGTAGACGAGGTTTTTTTATATAATATAATAAAAACAGCCGGCAATAAAATAGCCTTCAAAGATTTTGCGCTTTTATTGCATGAGAAAAAGATAGATGCAATAATTTTTACAAGTGCATCCAACGTAAAGTTCTTCTTTGAAATTATGGACAGCATTAATGATCAACCAAGCTTGATACAACCCTTGCATACCTATGTCAGAGCAGTTGTATCAATAGGTCCATTTACAAGTGCCGAACTGAAAAAAAGAAATATCAAATACATCGAGGCTTCTGAACATACCATCAGAGGAACATTCAAAGCCGCGGAACTGGTTCTAAGCAGCAAAGACTCGACCAAAATACAATAACATCTGCTGGTTGCATCTTGGCAATTCGGTGTAATTATAAAAGCTCTGCCTCAAATTTGCCAGCACTTTTGGCGACAAGGGGTATAATTTTCTCTGCAATTATGTAATCAAAGTTCCTCTCATGAGTATCAAAGATTACCAGCAAATAATGGCCTCCATTCATAGGGATGGTAGCTCTGCTTGTTTTTTCATATCTGCCAAATGCATACAGCAGCCTGCCTATCTTTGGTTCATATTTTAGCCTTGTTTTATGCCTCGATATCGCACTGGCGGCATATTCTTCATTCTCCTCTTCTGACAGGAGAAGATCTGCTCCCTTTCTTGCTTCCTGGCCAAGGATTATGCCATTTCGACTTATGATGCCTGCCCAGTTAATGGAACTGTCCTGCTCGAGCACATCGCGGCAAAATGAATTGATGGCCTCATAATTGACAGGCAATTGTAATCAACACCAAATAGTTAGACGAAGTATTAAGGCATATTGCTTGCAGAATTACCGTATCCGTTTCGTAGGAATTCGCAGTCAATTGTTCAGTATTGCCTATTAATGATGGTCTCACCTGCAAGCTGAGTTGAAAAAAGTAACGGAAAGAAGCCGAAATACTGCACAAACTACAACTATATCGAGTAAAACTACTTTACGAAATGCTACGAAAATCGGGTTGCAAGATTCACCAGTTATCACCAAGCAAGATCAATATAGAAGTACGAAAAATGCAAAAAGCTTTTTGGTGCATTGGTAATCTCAAGGTTCACAAGATCAATGAACATTCCTGATGGTGCATTTCTAATGGAACTACTTTATGGCAGCGCCTTAAAACATATAATTCAAAACCGTCAGTTTCCTCCCATTTGGTAATTTCTTTTAATTACATTATAAGTACAATTGAAATATCTTTAAATTCCATTGCAGGCTGAGTAAGAGTGGATTAGAGAAGAAATGGGCACACAAATGACAAGCGCCAGAAGGGGAATAGCAACAGATGAAATGATTCAGGTCGCCAAAGATGAAGAAATTGATCTTGACCTATTAATGCAAAGAGTGGCAAGCGGTTCTATTATTATTCCAAGAAACATCGCAAGAAGCCAAAGGATAAAGGTAGTAGGAATAGGACGGGACCTGAAAACCAAAGTAAATGTAAATATTGGTACCTCAACCCTGCACCAAGACCTAGACGAGGAGGTCTCCAAGGCCAAAGTAGCAGTAAAGTACGGTGCGGATACAATAATGGATCTTTCTGACGGGGGAGACATCAGACACATAAGACGTACACTGCTGGAGGCTGCACCTATAACCTTCGGCACGGTTCCAGTATACCAAGCTTATGCATACGGTGTGCAAAAGTACAAAAATCCTCTAAATATAACGTCAGACGATTTTCTTGACGCCTTTGAAGAAAATGCCAAGGATGGCGTGGACTATACTACTATTCATTCAGGTATTACAAAAGAGATAGCTAATAGAGTGCTTGAAGTAAAAAGACATGGTGGCATTGTTTCAAAGGGCGGCACAATAACTGCTGCATGGATGCTAAAATATAACAAGGAGAACCCTTACTATGAGCATTTTGATTACATGTGTGAAATTGCAAGCAAGTACGATGTTACATTTAGTCTGGGTGATGCACTAAGACCGGGATCTATACTGGACTCACATGATGAGTTGCAAATAGCTGAAATGATAAATGTATCAAGGCTTACAAAGAGGGCCCATCAGAAAGGTGTTCAAGTAATGGTAGAAGGACCAGGACATGTCCCACTGAACGAAGTTACATCAAATGTTAGGCTGGCCAAGTCTCTGGTCGGAGATGTGCCATATTATGTCCTTGGTCCATTGGTAACTGATATTGCGGCCGGCTATGACCATATTGCAAGCGCGATAGGTGCCGCAATTTCAGCTGCCGAAGGAGTTGACCTCCTGTGTTACCTTACACCTGCTGAGCATTTGGCACTGCCTAATACTGAAGAAGTAAAAGAAGGCTTGATTGCATACAGGATAGCAGCACACGCCGGCGACTTGGTAAAGATCAGAGAAAAAGCTATTCGCTGGGATAGAGAGATAACAGAAGCCAGAAGAACTTTGAACTGGGAAAGGCAGATTGCCCTATCCATAAACCCTGAGGAGGCGGCAAGGATTCACAATAGAGAGGGGCAGCACCAAGGGAATAATGTTCCATGCACAATGTGCGGCGGAGCATGCGTGTATATTATGCTGCCGCAACAGAGGCGCAACAAAGAAACTGATGCAAAGCAAGAGACTCCTGAAGCAGAAAAGATAGAAGCTCAGCAAAGAAACTAGGAATGTTCACCGATATTCTGCGACCTGTGTGGAGAAGGAAAGGTAAATGCATAGTCTGTATTTTTAGGTAATCATTGCAATAGTTATTAGAAACTGTTGTGTAACGGAATATACCGAGAAATGTCAGACTACGAATCAGGCACGTTCCGTTGCAGAGACTGTGCTAGAGAGTTTCTAACGAAAGAAGATGCTGAGAGACACCATATTGAGCAGCACTCTGAAGTGTCAATAGGCGAATGAACCAGTCAGCTACCTGCTAGAACATTGCATTTTGGGCCTATGGATAGCCCGCCAGATATCTTGTAGAATATTATTCTGAATTTCCTTTATAGTAGTATCATACTGATTATATGTTAGAACACTTTTCTATGACTATATGCACCTAAAGTCGAACAATACAATCTGCCTTATATGCAATGGCCGAGGTTTTATCGAAGCATCTGCTTCTGAATGCACTTTTTGTAACGGAACTGGTGAAAATTCAACGGCGGCTAAAAGCTACATGAAATTTCATTCGTGCCAATGCATTCACCATGATAGAAGGCATTGTGCTCTCTGCGGCAAGAAATGCCATCACAATACACCGAATAGACCAAGAATACTGATAGCTCCAATGTAATTCTAGTATTTTCTTTTCTCAATTTCTTGGCAGCAATCTGAAATTTGTGTATAAGACAAAGCGCCCATCTCTCTACAAATATCGTCTGAACACACGTATGCAAGGAAATGAATTCTGTCTAGTACACTACCATGATTTTCTTGCAAGGTTTAAAACATGCATCGATCTGCAGCGCCTACCAAGCGGGATATTTTTCAAGGAAAAAATTGGATTCTGGAATTGGTTATGACCTGTAATAAAACCTCGGCATTTGCAAGTAATATAAATAGAAAAATCAGCACAAGCTAGGGACCTTAGTCCCTAGCGGGCTTGGTATTCAGGCAGGGACTAAAGTTATTGCCTAGATACGTTCGGCATCGCGACCTTTACCAATCTGTGAGTAGGATTTAACAGATAATGTCTAGAAGCTCCGTCTCCGCTTAATTCGATCTTGCATTTTTTGCATTTGAATCTAATAGCCAATGATAATCCGACATGAAGCATCAATCACCTAAAAATGTTCTGCGGAAATGCATAAGCATCACTCCCTATACTTTCCGCAACCATATATAATGAGCAGACAAACAAGCAATCTTTGCTGTCATATTGGTGCGGGGGATATTTTCGCCGGTTCTACTATGTCAATTTTCCTTATGTGATTATAACTGCAAGAACCGCATGAATCATTATGTATTAGATATAGACATACAAACGTGGCTTTAGATAACTAGAAAAACCATTACAGGCACAGTGTAGAATGCATGCCAGGCTTCCATCCTGAAAAAAAGGGATTCAGGGTTTTCGGCATAGCTGAAAGCTTCAACAGAAACAACAAGAGGTCAACGCTTGCAGGCGTCGTTATGAGGCGCGATTTGATAATTGATGGAATGATATTTGGTACAACAACATTGCAGGGGGATGATTCAACTGACAATATAATATCGATGTACAGATCGCTTGCTAGGAACGACATCGGTTGTATAATGATAGATGGTCTAATAATTAGCATGTATAATATCATTGATGGAAAACTGCTAAGCGATGAAGCAAAGATTCCAGTAATTGCAGTAACATTCGAGGAATCAAAAGGGATTGAAAATACAATAAAAGATTTCTTTCCTTCGACTTGGCAAAAAAAGCTGGAACAATACGTGCATCTGGGAGCAAGAGATTGCATTACCTTAAAAACAGGCAAGCCACTTTATATCAGATATTGGGGAACTTCTAGACCGCGTGCTGCCGACGTGCTAAATGCCTTCACACTTCAGGGTTCGGTACCGGAACCCATCAAGATAGCGAAAATTGCTGCTAGGGCTCAACAGTGCTTACGAATGCAGGAAGGAGCGAATCACGGACAATGATCATGTTTACCTAAATGAAAATATAAGGATACACAGGCAATAATAATGAAGATTCTCACTGTGTTCTGATAACAACTTTACATGTAATGCTTTAAATTTAGAGCTATGAGGAACTACATCTGTGGTGGGGTGGCAGAGCGGCCATGCGTTCGCCTGCAGTGAGATTTTGCAGTCAGCGAATTTATAAGGGTTCGAATCCCTTCCCCACCTTTGAAATTTAGGAACCTCTACTAAACTATGTAAACAAAAGAAGGCTAAAACAACCTATCAACCTATGCAAACCAAACGTCAGGAATAGCACTATTGACAGTTACATCAAACGCCTTTGCTGGCTATCGCAATTTCTAAAGAATAAGCCGTGGCGCTTGAAACGCTTGTGAGGGTGAAGGCAGCATGATGGCAGAGCAAGAACAGATTCAAGCTCCAAACTTCCAGTATTCAGTCAAGATTGAAAGAACAGCAAAAAGGGCCAGATGGACGCTTCACCGTTACGCCAACGACAAGCACACAGCATATGGGAATCTGTAAGGATGTACGACGATATCGCCAAGAGGTTAGAAGCCCAAGGCCTGACAGTGGCACCAGTGGAGCTGAAATAGGTGATATGGCAACAGCAAGTAAGACAAAGGACAACAGGTCTAAAAGGCACCAAGTCAAACTTCAGACTGTGCAAGAGGTAGATCCGCCTAAAAAAATCATTGTCGATGTCGATGTCTGGGAAGCTGCAAAACAAATCAGAGTAATGAAGCCAAAAGACCAGACCTCTCCGAGATCATTTCACACTGGAAAGAAAGGCGATACACAGAGGATAATTAAATTTCTCCAAAGTCATCCGCCTAGCAGACTCCATAGTTACGTTGCAGTGGGAAGATTGAAGGGAGGTACGCTCAAGCTTGTCAAGGAAATGAAGCTAGCTGAGCGACCAAACGGACTTCATGGCAACCTAGAAATCGATGAACAAGACTTTGTACCATTAAAGCCTACTAGCAGGCCCAAAGACGCTTGGTTCAATCCTTGGACAGTGACGATAACAAAGTGAGCGAATCACTGATAGAAAGGATAAACAAACCGCTGGCAATGCTAGAAGATATAGAGCAGGAGCAACAAGAAGGCTAGGTGAGCCATTCCTCCTTTTCACAAACCAAAGCCTCTGATAATGTAATAAAAAAATGGTTGGTTGCATCTCATTTATGATTAATAGTTTCTGCAATTGCTCTTAGAAGGTCAATGGAGATAGCAAGTTGAACTGCTGCAAGTGACCCATTTCTTTGGCCAGCTGCCATCATGGCATCCCAACCCTTTATTGAAATCACCTGTTTGATTGATGACTTTTTGTTATTCCCAAATTTGGTATTTGTCTGAACGTTTATATAGAATATATATTATTCACTTATGAAAATTCGTATTATTATAATAAATGCGTTAAATAATATACAACCCCGAGACCAGCAATGCAGAAAAGAAAACTCGCAATTGCTAGTGCAATTGTAATCGGAAGCATCTTTGCGTTCGCAACACCTGTTCTGGCGCAAATGATGAATACAACAAACTCAACAGCAACAACAGCAGCAAACAGCATGCCATCTTCGATGACAAATACGACGGTCACAAATATGGTTGGACAAAAATACAACAACCACTCACAATACAATATCGTCAACTAGTCCTCATTCACTTACATCAAGAGGCGGAACATCTACCACAGTGTCTTCAACACTGGACTGTAACTTGATAGCCTCACAATTCGGTGGCAAAGCAATTCCAAGCGGTGACATCTGTGATGTTGTAGTGGTAAGGCAATCCCCACAGATAACTGATGCAAATGGGATGGTGCTAAACAAATTCACATTAATGAGTTCAGTGCTAGAATTTACACCTGCAACAACCAATATTGCCAATTCTACTTCAACAACACCATCTGGTCAGCAAGTGTTTGTAATGGGTGACTTTGCACTCTTGGAATCCGAAGTCAACTCAGTACTACAGGTAATAGTACCATCAGGATGGACAGTAACGGGAATCCATAATCACATGATACAGGAAACACCAAAGCTCTCATTCATGCACTGGCAAGTACATGGAGACTTGAATACCATCATCAGTACTGCAAAGCAGTCATTATCTAAAACAACTATACTAAATGGTGGAGCCGCCACAACTACGACACCAACAACCACATCATCAATCATAAATGGTGTGAAACCTTCTGGCAGCACTACATCTTCCAATACCGCTACATCAACGCCATCTCAATCCTCCATAACAACAATCCATGTTTCGATAGTTTCAAACGCTCCTACGATGGATGGTAAGGCATTCCAGCCAAATCCTATAAACATCAAAGCTGGACAAACTGTCGAATGGACAAACAACGATAGCATAGCACATACTGTGACTTCAGGTTCAAGTCCAAACGATCCTAATTCAGGAAAGGAATTTGACTCAGGACCGATAGCACCGCACCAGACACTTCGGCATACATTCAACACTGCGGGACAATTTAGCTACCATTGTAACATACATCCAGCCATGACTGGACAGGTCGATGTAACAAAGTAGGAAGACAAGAAAAAGTAAATCCCTTTTTTCTTTTTTTCTTGCAGGTTCAAGAAATCATTGAGCTACCAAAGAGACCAGCGCGTGGAGCACCAATCAAAGCAAGAAAGGACCAAAAGAAAAGTAGAGTCAGAAGGCTACTTCACTTATTGACCATAGACACATGAGGTAAATAACAGCCAGATATTTTTTCCACAAGTCTTATTTTTTTGTCACGTTCAATCCTGCGTTACTTGTTCATCAGCCCCGGCATCTGCTTCTGTATTTCAAAGACCTTCACTGCAGGGGTCTTCCATATCATCTCTAAAGTGCCTGCAAAAAAAGAAAAGAAAAATGAGGCCTTCAGGCATCAATGATAATTCTAGAGTCTCCATAAGCTGTATGGATTTTCCGATGCATTTTAAGATAGGCCACTCCTGCTCGACTAGTTTTGTATGTAACATAAGTTCGATTTACATCTGAAATTTCATTCAGGAACCCATATCTGACAAGTGTGGTAATCCAATGCTCTATAAGGTCGGTGCTGCTTTCTGGGTGATGCTCAAGCAGATAGGATTTTGTCGCTCCATCAACCGCTAACTCCAGCATAGAAGTTAATGCGGTTGATTTAACTAGAGGGTCAGTCATAGATTCGTAAACTGGGTTCCACTTTTAAAGTATCGTGATGTGTTGTTGCAGAGCATTTCTGCATGCAAAAGAAACTGCTTATTTATATTCCAGCATGCAACGCAAATGGCGACACTAAAAGGCAGTTAATAATCAGGAAAGCACTAGGTGAGAGGGAGTCTGCAGAGTATGTTTTCCGACTATTTGAAAAATGTGACATAATGCTTAAGAGGTACATTCTTCGGACTTTAGTTAATGGCTATACTTGTATTCTTTACCGGACAGGGTTATACCAAAGAAATGTATGATACATTGAGAAAAGAAGTTGGATGGGAACAAAAGCATGCGGCAGGCGGTATATTCCATGTAGCATCTTTTGAGAAAAGTGGTAATACAATTCATGTGGCAGATGTATGGGAATCATAAGAGCATCTAAACAACTTTGTCAACTCTAGGTTAATGCCTGTAATGCAAAAGCACAAGATGCCTGCTCCAAAGGTGGAAATCTATCCTGCGTACAATATCAATGCCCTTCCTGCTATAGACAAATACAAGTTAAAATAAAAGATTCGTTACATCCGAAAGAAAATTCCCTGCCGTCATGTCAATGGTATGAAAGATTGGCTTAAGATTTGGTATTGCCATTCAATAGGTAATTGTAATCCCTTTATCTGCTGCCAGGCTCTGTCAATACCTGCCAGCATTCTGAACAGTAATTACCACCTTCCTGAAACAGTTCAGCTATCCGTTTATGGCAGTAGCAGCAAATCTCAATCAATAGCCATTTCGCTTAAGGAACAAAGGATATGTGGGTTGCGCAGGTTATCTTGTAGAGCCATCTTTATCAAAAACTTTAACTTCAAGCTCTACCATAACGTCATGTCGGGCCTGATATAACAAACTGGTTGGTAGTGATTTCTATATCACCAAGCCAAGAATCGACCCGGCACAAGTCTTTTATCGTGATAGATTCCCTAATTTTTTCGCTAAAGACACAAATCCCTTCCCCACCTTTCATTCTTTTTTAGAAATGTTCATTAATGGAGAAACGTCGAAACCCACTTACTCGAAGGTACAGCTTCTATCTTGAATAATTAATGCCTAAGGCATTTGCAACCATACAAAATTAAGCCAGCGTCTGCTCTTTATTTTTGCAATTTCTTATAACCAACTCGTTAATAGTGCCTCTTTTGCTTCCGAGAGTTTATCGTTCGCCTTGACCTTGCAGTAATTGTGAATTCTTGATAATCACTATAAAGCCTCGTCATATGCAAATGGTCCTTATTGCTCAGCATGACTTTGCAGCCTCAATCTAAAGTCGAATCCCTTACCAATCTTTGCTCCTCATTGGCAGAAAACTCCTTCAAA
>Ga0070739_10000806_pt1 | contig 54032 bp, 68 predicted proteins | sample Coa_R1_7_FD_66445 | JGI IMG/M metagenome (GOLD analysis project Ga0070739, IMG submission 66445) | Surface soil microbial communities from Centralia Pennsylvania, which are recovering from an underground coalmine fire - Coalmine... | ecosystem: Environmental > Terrestrial > Soil > Unclassified ...
GATTAACGAACCGATCCTACAATTAGTTCTCTTATAGTAGAGCCACTAATAATATCAATAGAACTACTAGATGACGCGCCACCATTATACTACTACCATTCAACATCACCACCTCCACTTGCAGCCCTTTCATTATTACTGCAGCATACATGAAAAATTGCTGGCAAATCAGCGCAAAACCATTGCAGAATGCTTCTGTAATCATTCAAAAAGCCTCCAAAATAATTGCTGCTCTTTTGTTCCACGCTTGCAGCAAAACCAATACCAGCCAATAAAGAGCTTTAAAGCTGCCTTGTTGTGCCTTAACTTTCCTTTAATGACATCATATCTGCTAAAACATGGTCAAAACTGCTCAAAAATGTCTGAAAGTGCCAGATATTTGTGTCAGCCACGCGTAAGAGATGTGCTATCTAATGAACCAAGTCATATTATCTCCAAAACACAGAAATGACAGCTAATCCTGCTACCGCCAAGCCCGCAAACGGGAGGAACGGCACTGCAACATAAAGTCCTCCAATGGCGAGTGCTATCCCGCAGGCAATCATGACAGCTTCGCCAACTCTTCTTCTGTGTCTCTGTAGCCAGCTTTGCCTTACCATGGCAACCGGAAGAGACGTTACGGGGTACTATTTATAAAATTACCTTCACTGGCTGATGGCTAGTCCTCGGTATCCGAAATCTCTTTTGGCTTAACCTCGGTATATGTTATTCTGGTCTTGGCCATCTCTGTTTTGTCTTCGCTCTTGTAGTCAGAAAGGTCCGGCTTTTGAGCCATTCTGTGCTCAGAATCTCTCTCCTGCCTGTCTTGCTCTTCTTCTGACATGCCATATCCGGCGAAATATTACTTTTTACAGTTTCTCCCAAATGTCATGTTAGTCAGTACTGGTAGAAAGAGGAATGCTGCCGTTCATCTAGCCATCGGCGGACATATATGCTGTATTATATGTGAATCGACAAGCAGTGCCGAGCTCTACCTGCGCATCTTTTTCGCAAGTAGCTCCGGCACTTCAGCCGGCCTCTTTGCTACCGGAACATCGGCTTTGGCATAATTGATAGTCTTGGATTCTGCTGATCCATAATTGCCATATACTATTGCGCCAGCATGGCCCATCCTCTTTTCCTTCGGAGCCGCTCTTCCTGCAATATATGCCACGACAGGTTTTTGAAATGACGTTTTTATCATGTATTCTGCCAGCCTCTCTTCTGCATCCCCTCCAATCTCGCCGACGACTACTACAGATTCAACATCCTTTCTGTCCCGTATAAGATCAAATGCCTCGATAAGATCCGTGCCGTTTACGGGGTCTCCACCAATTCCAAGGCCAAGCCTCTGGCCAAACCCATTCTTTGAAAGGTTGTACGATACTTCATACATCAGGGTTCCGCTCCGGGAAAAGACTACTGTTGTCCCTGCCTTGAATGGCTGTGCGGGCATTATTCCAACCTTCATTATTTCCGGGACAATGACGCCGGGCGTATTGGGTCCTATCATTCTGGCGCCTTTAGACCTTGCAAGCTCAAGAACCGCGAGTGAATCCCTTATTGGCACATGCTCTGGTACTGCCACAAGCAATTTTATCCCGCTCTCAAGCGCGTCTTTTGCAGCATTTAAGAAAAATGGTGCGGGAACAAACATGCCCGATATCTGCGCGCCCGTGACCCTGACTGCTTCGGCGACTGTGTTGTATACTGGTATTCCCTCAAAGGATTGGCCTCCTTTGCCGGGCGTAACACCGGCGACAATATTTGTGCCGTATGCTTTCATGAGCCGGGTATGCGTGGAGCCATAGCTTCCAGTCATGCCCTGAATTATGACAGGCTTTTTCTTGTAGTCTGGCCGACCTTCACTGCCGACCAGTATATCAAAAATATCGAATTTGTTGTTGCCCAATTCAATTTCACCATCTAGTTACTTGGTAGTGGTCTGCCCTCTTCCTGCGGCATGGTCGGCTCTGCCTGACATTGCACTGGCCTTCATGCTCTTGGAGGCTTCAGCCACTACTGCCTGAATAGCTTGCTCGGCGGTATCGTATATCTTTGCCTTGCTTCCTTTCAACATTTCTTTGGCCTTTTCAGATTCTGCTCCTGAAATTCTGGCAAAGACTGGAACATTGATAACCTTGTCCCTGTAGGCATCAAGTATGGCCTGCGCGACAAGGTTTGTCCTGACTATTCCACCAAACAGATTGACCAAGATATCATCTATTTTGTCTATCCTGCTTATTACTTTCAATGCCTCGTAGATTGTCTCCGTAGTTGCACTTCCTCCAAAATCAAGAAATGCTCCAGCCTGGCCTCCTGCGTCTGCTACCATATCAAGTGTAGACATGACCAGTCCTGCTCCGTTTCCAAGTATGGCAATGTTGCCGTCAAGCTCTACAAGTGAAAATCCGCTAGTCTCTGCCTGCATTTCAAGTTCAGAGACATGCTTGTATTTGGCAAGCTCTGGATGGCGGAAGAGAGAGTTGTCGTCAATTATGACTTTGGCATCAAGGGCCACAAGCGAGCCGTCGCCTATGACGGCAAGCGGGTTTATCTCGGCTAGTTCTGCTTCCTTTTCGCTCACCAATCTTGACAGCCTTGTTGCAAAGTCAACAAAAAGTTGAACGGCATTGCCTCCTAGTCCAAGCTTGTGTGCAATATCGCTTGCGGTTTCGGATCCAAGACCTGCAATGGGAATGTCCACTATTACTTTGTTGCCGACGCTTTCGATATCAACTCCACCTTCAGCAGAGGCAATCAGGGAATAACAGCGCTTGCTGCGATTGAGAAAAAGTGAAAGATAGATCTCCTTCTTGATATCAGCCATTGCCTCAAGCAAAATGCCTCTGGGCAGTTCACCCTTGATCTCTTTTCGCTGAAGCTCAGTGAACTTTTGGTCAAGCTCGGATGCACTGTTGCATTTCACTATCGCCCCGGCCTTGCCCCGTCCGCCTACTGTTACTTGGGCCTTCAGGATCAGGGGAAACCCTATCTTGCTGGCGGCATCATGAGCCTGCCTTATGTCATTTGCAAGGTAGGACTTTGGGATCTTGATGCCATACTGCTGAAACAGTTCTTTTCCCTGATATTCAAGCAATCGCATTTTTAATTTGCAAGGGACAGAGAAATCCTGTTATTTATAATCCTATTTCGCCAGTAGGTTCGCACCGGATTATTCGCTGGAGGCCAGCCGAGCGAGGACAGGTCGCAATACATCTTTCTGGTTCTGTGCACTCATTTTGCCTTTTTTGGGGCCATTGTGACGGCTATTCGAAAGCCAGCTGCAGAATGTCAATTACTTTTACCCATCGACTTTTTTAATAAAGTAGCCAACGTCACGTCATGTCAGCCTTAATTGATAACCATCAGCAATCCAAATTATACTCATTTAACGCAGGATCGTTTAGGCTAGGTGAGCCAGTTGTGGCCCTGTTGAAGTCAAAGGGTGCAATCTCGCTTGATTTCGGTAGCGCTGCATACATCGACTCCGAGGCAATTCCTGCCATTATTTCCGAACTTGTAGAAAAAGCAAACTCCGCCCCAGAAAAATGCAATCATGAGCAATTAATTGCCGACCTAAAACATGAATTGGCAAGAAGTATTGAGGAAAGAGAAAACATTGCTAACGAGAATGTAAGGTTATCATTTGACCTCAAGGCTGGGATCTTGGAGATACAGAGTTTGAAGACCCAGCTTGAGGACTGCAAGAAGGTGATTGCAAACCTAAATGAAGCTGCCCGCCATGTAAACACTGCAAGAGTAGAGCAGGCAACTGAAGCAGCCAAGGCAGCTCCTCAGAGTGCAGGCGTGACTCAGGCAGATGAAAAGGTCAAAAAAGAGCTGCAGCAGCTCCGGCATGAGCATGTTGAAGCGATAGCTTCATTGAAAGTTCTGGAAGATGAAAACGAAGAACTGAGAAATGAAATTGAGGCGCTGAAAGCACAGCTAAAGAATACTGCACCTGCAGTCGAGCAAAAGAGATAGAACAACCGATTAACTCAGATCAGTATAATGGGAACGATCTTGGCAGAACCATATTCAACCGCCTTCGGCGTAGAACAGAGTAAATCTATCTATCTCGATCCAATTTCATTTATTTCGGGTTATTCAGATTTTATAATGAATGGTCTGCCTTTTGAAAGGGCTCTTGAATTCTGAATATGATGCATCGTATAGCTGAAGCCAACCTTCCAGATCTCTTTCATTGAGGCTGAGCCACAGGGATGACTTGCCATTTTCCTGTTGGACAGAAAAGACTGCCACAAGAGGGACCCTGAACTCCTCGTCAACCCTGGCACTCTGTCTGCACAGAACAAAGTAGTCAGCATTTACCTTGCCTACTGTGCCGACCCTTTTGCCTTCAATGGTGTAAACTGTTGCCCCCTCAAACAAGTGCTTGATAGATCCATTAGTATAACATTATTTTTATTGATTATCTGCTACGCAGTTTAGGTTTTGAGCACAGTACGAAAAAGGCAGGTCAGACAGAAGGCTTCAAAGAAACAAGACGCAGGCCGGAGTATGAATAAATGAATGACAGGATAGAAAAACTGCATCCATATCCCCTTTTTGAAAATTTATATATCCAATTAAAAGTGAATTGAACTAATGGTACAAAGGATGACTGCTGTGGTGCTAATTATCCTGACAATGATTGTATGTGCAGGAGTGCCTGCAGTGCTTATCTGGCTTACAACCGTACCCCACGCCAAGATGATCCTTGGAATAGAGCAAGCAATAACAATCAAGTCATTGCTTGTGCCAAGCTGAGGAAAGGCAGTACCTGGGCAACCTTTCTCTTCAATGAATAATCCAAGCCAACTCTTGTTTTGATTTGTTTTATTTTGTACTCATTTCAGGTATCTGGCGTTCCTTGCCCAGGCGGTAAATTGGGCATTAGCCAACTCCAGTAGGTCTCTGGTTTTGCCGATGTTCAAGCTCTACGTGCTTTTGCTTTTCCTGTTCGCTTAGGAAGACTGCGCCGCAGATGTGACACTTCAAGTCTACAGCAGAGCTGCCTTGCTTTGTGGCGGCATACATGGACGTACTTATCTGCTCAGTATTGTTTAAGTAGGTTACCAGTTAAGCAATGCCTGCTTTTAGCCAACGAATTTGCGCGTTAATTCGCCAGCGTTGCATTTGAAACAAGTAAATTAAATAAAGACCTGGCCGATTGGCTCCTAGTGAAAGAGGTCAGGACAGAGATACAGATCGGCGCGTCTTCCCAGCGAGTATGGCAGGTACTTACAGATTTTGCAAGGTATCCTGAATGGAATCCTTTCATACAAGATATAAGCGGAATACTTGAGCCAGAATCTCGGCTCAAGATACTGATAAGGACTCCCCGAGGCAAGACCAGGAGCTACGAGCCCCTCATTACAAAACTCGTCCCAGAATCGGAACTTCGCTGGGTAGGAAAGGGAATGCTTCCTGGCTTGTTAGATGGCGAGCATATTTTTTCAATCAAACCGCTAGATGCACACAATGTGCTATTTGTCCAGAGCGAGATCTTTAACGGGTTGCTTGTATCAATGTTTGGCAAAAGATTGGATAAAGAAATACGACAGGGTTTCGAAGAGATGAACGAGGCTATGAAGAGAATGATAGAAAAGGAAAAGACTTTTGGCTAGCCCGCTCGGCTATTTGGCCCAACCCCATAGTCACCTATTTGTCCATTGCTTGAGCATTGAATTAAACCTGTAAATATTTGATAAGCTGCTACATTCACTTTGTAATCTCGACGGCCATCACTATTTTTCTCTTGTCCATTATTCTTCATTTCTTTTCATTTCTCTTCCTGACACCATCTTTGTTATACAGTGAAAAAGAATGATGCCAGAGAGGAGAAAATAATCACGATATTTGTCGCAAAATGCAATGCATATGAATGATTGACATCATATTTGTCATAGATGTGTTTGTAGAAAAAGCCCAGTGGAAGAAGTACTAGCGCGACATGGACAGGCACTCCCATCACGATATGCAGAAAAGCCCAGATGACAACCCGCTTTGAATTCTTCCTGAAATAAAATTCTTCAAAATAGTTTACGTGCACAAGCATGTAAAACAGCAGAGGTAGAAATGGAAGAACACCCCAGACGCCTTCATTGGCATATGGACCAAGGGCGATATTGTAGCCAAGCCACGACCATCCAAGCACCGGAACTTTTGAAAGAAAATTCAGTCCAAATAACACATAGCCAAACAGCCCAGCAACAGTAAGCGGAAGGAACACAAGCGATTTCTTGCCTGCCTTTAGATTGACAAGTCTTGTCTTTGTCTCCTTTACCAGCAGCAGAGAAGGTCCGACCATGACGGCGTAAAATATTATAAGAAAAATGTCTGCCAAACGACGAATTTTAAGCAGATTGGATATTATTATCTTGTCCTTTGCTGGCTCCAGCGGAAAGGAACCGGGAAAATTCGCCAAAGAAAAAATTATTTACCTGTATCGAGTATTTTTTTGGGTGCCAAATCACTACGAAGTGCTTGGCGTTAGCAAAACTGCAACCCAGAGCGAGATCAAGCAGTCTTTTCGCAGTCTGGCACTAAAATACCATCCCGACAAGAACAAAAATTCTGAAGAATCAAGGCAAAAGTTCATCCAGATAGTTGAGGCGTATGAGGTCCTGTCGGACGAACAATCAAGAAAGGATTATGACAACAACCCATACACGACTGGTTCAAAGCAAAAATGGACGCCACCGGCAGATTTTGAACATGTGTACAGCTACGCAGAGATCAAGAAAAAATACAGGCAGAGCACTGTTGGTGGCGGCATGTGGGATATAAGCGACAGCGCCAGCTTTGGTCTGTGGAAGGCTACGATAATACTTTTTGGCTGCCTTGGAGCAGTTGTGCTGTATATTATGATGCTCCGATAGCTATACTATTTACCGCTTGCATTCACACAAGCTGTCTGTCAACTCCGCAAAATTGATTTTCTTTTAAAGATAAATAGCGATCCTAATGCAAGAGTTATTCCCATGGCAAGGTAGACAGCCTTGTGTCTCTGTCTATTGCGTTGCGCAGGGTTTGACCTTTTTATCCCTATTAGATCAAGATCGTCTATCATATCTACTACTCTGCTGTCGTTATGGACAGGCAATTGTTTTCTGTCCCTCAAATGGTGACTTGCTTTATAAATATTATCTGCCCTGTTTAGAATACGACTATGACTAGCGTAAGATCAGGTTAATACCTACGGTATCGCAAAAGCTGCATGCCACTGAGTGTAAAAAAGTCTCTGGTTAAATGCGTCAAAGACCTGTATGCAACCGGCCTTACAACAAGTGTATCAGGAAACCATAGTGTTCGATTTGGAATGCACCACATGTGGATAACACCATCAGCAATGCCCAGGTACAATCTGCGCGAGTGCGACCTTGCAAGTGTTGACCTGAATACGGGCAGATCAATAGGAAGGCCAAGTATGGAGGTCAACATGCACCTGAAAATATATCTGCAAAGAAAAGATGTCAATGCCATTGTTCACACTCACAGTCCGTATACTTTAGCAGTTGCAATATCAGGCAAGTTTGAGCAAGTTATCGAAGAGGCATTATTGGTAGTAGGGGAACCTGCTATAGTTGAAAATCGGCCATCCGGTTCTGTAGAGCTTGCTGACTTGGTCTCTAAAGCATTCTCTGGCAACACTAGGGCAGTAGTTATCAAAAACCATGGAGTTGTTGCTGCAGGCAAAGACATCTACCAAGCCAGAGCCATTGTCGAGTCGCTTGAAGAATGGGCCAAGGTGCTTGTCTTTTCCAAGGCATTTGGAGGACCTCAGAATTTCCTTCGGATTGACAGTCATTGATATACCAACAAGTAAGTCAAAGACAGGTCTGTTCATTTATTTATCAATATTTTAATTTCCATAGGTCAAGTGCTAGTTGCCATCAGAAAGGTTGAAACATACTCAAGAATATTATAGAGGCAGCCTCGCCATCCAATAAATAAATTTACCGTGAAGCCACTTTGTGAACATTCTGGCCATAGGTGCACACCCTGATGATATTGAGCTTGGCTGTGGCGGATTACTCATAAGGGCAGCCAGGCAGGGACATAACATATTCATGTATACTCTGACAAGAGGAGGGGCATCTGGAGACCCCGCCCAGAGGACTAGTGAACTAGTCCGGTCGGCCAGGTTTATTGGAGCCAAGAGGCTCTGGGTTGATAATTTTGGAGACACCAAGCTTGTGCTTGGAAGCGACCTGATAAACCACATAGAATATTTCATAAACAGATCTAGTGCAGATATTGTGTTTACACACTCGCTTGGAGATACTCATCATGACCACAGAGCGGTGGCATCTTCGACAGTTGAAGCTGGCAGGTTTGTACCAAATATTCTATCTTATGAGATCCCTGTTACGCGCGACTTTAAACCGCAACTATACTACGATATATCTGATGTAATGGACGACAAGATCGAATCGATCAATATTTTCTGGTCACAAAAGAGCAAGATGTTCCTAAAATCAAATGCCATCCGTGGCCTAGCTGAGTACAGAGCTTTGCAGAGCAGATTGAATACCTCAATAACATGTGTAGAGGCATTTGAAGTTCTAAAGTTGTGCTTTAGCAAAGACTTTGCCCTGCTTCCGTTCTCCTCGCCGCATGAAGATTCGACAAGGAAAGAACTTGATCTAGCAATTGAAGACATTGTAGAGGCAACTTGACAAGCCAATTAATTGCACTGTGACTGGCAGTTTAGACTTTTGGAAAAAACCGGCACTTTTGAAAATCAGGATAATTCGACAGGTCAACATGAACCATATTTTTCAGCACAAGGACTTTTAATGCATCAATTGTTCTGTCATGCCTGAACCCTGTTTCATACATAAGATATCTACCGCTTATGCCCGGTGCCATTTTGATCAGCCGCAAGAGAATCGCCGAGTCTTCCGGTATCTGATCATCCATAATTGATCATTTAATTTACTCCTGTATTTTTATGGGAAAGTGTCATATTTTCTTACTTATGTTTGCCTCACCATCAATTATCTTTCCATTCCATTCTGCTGCAAAATCAGATGAACGGATATATCTTTATCCCGGCACGTGCTTGGAGAAAAGCAATTGCTGAATAGATTAAGAGACTCGCTTGAGCCGGCCATGTCCAAACTTGGGCTTGCCTTTGCACTCACTGGCCTCTCTGCTAACTTTTGGACAGGTCTTGGTCTGGCTATTTCAATTGCCGCCGGTGCTGTGTATGCATCTGGTCGCATTGGTTTTGACTGGTATATTGCATCCCTTCTGGGCGGGATTTTGCTACTTGCATCTGGTTTTTTTGACATTGTTGATGGAAGCGTTGCAAGAGCAACCAAAAAAACCTCAAAAAAGGGAGCGTTTCTTGATTCTTCGTTTGACAAGATAGCCGAATCAGTTGTTTTTATAGGAGTCGCAGCAGGGCATCTGGCAAGTCCTGTTTTGTGCATGGTGGGGCTTGCACTGTCTCTGCTGGTAAGCTATACTAGGGCAAGGGCAGAATCTCTCGGGGTGGAATTGAAGGGCATTGGAATAGGCGAGCGAGCAGAGAGGCTCTTGATTCTAGCTGTCATAGGAATGATTCCTGTCAAAGGCGCAATGACATGGGCCATAGTGATTGTTTCAATAGTAGCAGGAATAACACTTGCCCACAGGATAATTGTCACTTCGAAAAGATTGTAATTGGCTGGCAAAAGAAAAAGTAGCAGCATACACAGTTAGACAACAGAAACAAAACAAAATTTCGTAGCTCGTCAGATATACAAAAAGGCTTGCCGGTTCTATCAGCGCAATCTTCCAGAAGTGCGGCGATCCAACTCGGATCTGACCTTAACTACACCCCTGTGAACGGCACACGATACGCAATAGAACTTTACATCAGTATTTCCGGCAATGTATGCTCCTGCAGCGCGCAGCTCTTTTGCAAGAGCAGGTTCTACCAAAGTTATTCTTCCTGTGACTTTTTTGGCTTTGTCACGCGGAACCATAGCGCCACACTGGCTGCAATGAACAGTACCCGAACTGCCCTTGCCGCCCTTTGACCGGCCGCGGCTGGCTCTTTTCTTCGGCATGGAGGTCAGTGAACCTCGCCATCCTTTAAATCTTGTGATCCTTAAAAATGAGGATTGTTCATCACGCTAGCATATCACATTAAGTATTATCCTCTGTTGCCCGTACTCTTCCAATCAATCTTCTGGGCAACCTCGTAACTTTCCGGCCGCATCATGAAGAAAAAACCAAAGGCAATAGGGGCTAGATAGTATCGTTGAATATTAGTATGTTTAAATACATGCGGTTTAATGTGATGACATGAGACACAGTCTCGTTGTTTTACCTCAATGTGGAGCAGAACAACAAGTTATTCCCCAAGAATACATGATAGCGTACGACATTGCAATGAACTTTATAAAAAAAGGCTATGTTGTCATTTATGGCCTTGAAGATAATGCCAGCCAGACAGTAAAAAGGATGGCTGCAAGTGAGCTGATTCCACAGGCAAAAAACCTGATTAGTTCTGGCAACATGGTATTGATAAAGAGAAATTCTGCTGTAGAGCTCAAGTCAAAATCCAGCATGCAGAAAATAAAGAAGACTTGGGAATCGATTGTATTTAGCAAATCAAGAAAAGTGGTAACACTGTGTGCGGCCTCACCTTTGATAATGAGCAAGAGATACGAACAGCTTGTAGTTTTTGAAAGGATTATCCAGACAGAAGAAAGAAAGAGAAGTGGAGAAGCCGTATGTTTCTATACGCTTGATGGCCTGATGGCCCTCCCACTCAGCAGAGTAATCGAAGTCATAAGGCTCCACGATTTCACACTCCACAGAGGGCTTGTATATTCGGTTTGGACCAGCCGGATGATACTTGACATCATAAAGCAAAGCCTTGATTCTACCTTGGGTGAGTCGGGAGCATTTGTGACCCTGAAGAGCCTTAAACTCATTTACAAGATAGACGATAATGATATCCTCGTGAATCCACATTTGTTTGAGGGAACGATTAGAAGAATGTTTGGAAAGGCCGCCGAAGACCTTCTGGAAACCATAAAGAAAGACCTGTTGCAAAGGACCTTGTTTTTACAATTAACAAACTCAGATGACATTGAATCACTGACCCGGCATAGCTAACTAACCTTAGGATACAGACCGTCATTCTTTATCTACAAAACAACGATGAGCAAAAAAGAAATCCATGCTGGAAGACATTCATCATATTCAAAGCAATTTCTACAGGCAAGAAGCCAATCTACTTCAGGTCTGCTTTTCAGTCGAATGATATTTGAGTCAATTGTATCAGACTAATTTAACTAATTTAATAAACTGAAAGCTTATAGCTTGGTTTGAGCTATAATGAGTAGTCAAGCGTCGGCTTCGGGATAATTAGCCATCCCAAACATCTCGCAGTGCGGCGCTTGAACTTTTACTCTTTGCACTCCATTTGCAACTACCCTACCAACAACTAAATTATCATATAGACGGCCAATGCTACAGAATCTGCATTGAAAATAGGTATTGTATCTCATATTGTGCTTGATTCTATCCAAGACAGATCAGGAGCAGTTCACAAAAAACTTGGAGGTCCACCATGTTACTGCGGCCTGACTGCTAGGCGATTTGGCTTTGAAGTAGAGCTTGTGACCCGTGTCGGAAAAAATTTTCCTGAAGCGAGCAGACAGCTTCTTACAAACAACAAGATTGCAATAAGAGATAACCACACTGTAGATGCTGCAACTACAGAGTTTTTCCTTGATTACAGCAGAGGCGAAGAATCAAGGGCTATGGTGCTAAACTCAAAGTGCTTGCCTGTTGTAATAAATGACATAAAAGGCCTTGGTGTTGATTGCTGGCTTGTCAGCCCCGTCACTGACGAAGTTCCTTTTGAAGTACTTAAGGCTGTGAAGAATGATGGCGGCCGGAAAAAATTTGTCATGCTTGACCCGCAAGGCTACATGCGGTTCTTTGGAGAAGATGGCCGTGTTGGGCTAAAGGATAGACTCGAACTGGATTTGCAGGGCATCTCGGCAGTCAAGGTAGACCCTATTGAACTTGCTGCCCTGACAGGCGGAGAGAGCGGACTGAGGGGAATGCAGGCACTCCAAGAAATGGGCATAGAATTTGTTGTATATACTGAACCTTACACCATCCATCTTTTGCACAAAAAGGTACACTATTGGGTCAAGCTTGGCAGAGTCGATGCCCCTGACTCGACTGGAGCTGGGGACATACTTGATGCTGCCTTTTGCTGTGCATATATCAAAGAAAAAGACCCACTCTGGGCGTTATGCTTTGGGGCTGGTGCATTGAGAGCAGCGCTCGAGACCAAGTCTACAGGCCTTGACAAGATACCGTCCTGGTCCAAGATCGAACAGAGTGCATCGTACTATTATGGTACTGTTGAGTTCAAACAGCTTTGAGTCCTTTTGTTTTAGCTTTAAATCTAGCCTAAACGTCAGTGTCTTGCGGCAAAACAATATGAAAATTGCTTTCGCCGGCGCTGATTCGAAGGACAGTTCGGTGCTAGCGCAGATAAGAAAAACCCTGGACTTGCTGAATATAAACACTGTATTTATCAGGCCCGGCAGTGCTGACGACTATGGTCTGGCAAGACAGGTCGATATCGTCATCGTTGCTGGTGGCGACAGGGGAATACTTGATTATTTTCACAAGGTTGTGGGCGGTTCAGCGCCGGTCATTGGTGTCTATGAATCAGACTCGACTGGCTTTTTGGCCGAGGTTGATGTTAGAGAATTGGAATCAGTTATCAAGAAGCTCAATCGAGGCGAATATGCAGTAGATGAAGTCTTTAGGCTCGCAGTTAAGGTCGACAATAAAGAGATTGAACCTGCCCTCAACGACGTAGCTGTCTTTCCAAGCAAGAGTGCAGTACTCATGGAACATGTGCTCAAGATAAACTCAAAGGCTGTCTGGCATGACAACAGCGATGGTGTAATCGTCTCTACGCCCATAGGCTCAACAGCATATTCGATGTCAGCAGGCGGGCCAATGGTGCTGCAAAAATCTCAGGTATTTTTGGTAGTTTCGGTTAATTCGATCGATAACACCAGGCGGCCGCTTGTAGTGCCAAATGACTCGGTGCTTGAGGTGACTGATATTGCAAGCAGATACCACTGCGAAGTAGTGCTGGATGGAGGTCACAGGATGAGGATAAGAAAGACGCTTGAATGTTCCAGGCATGAATTTCCAGCACGTCTGGTTCGACCCCTGGCAGAAGATTCGCAGGCTACATCACTTATCGCCAAAAAAATCAAGCTGGCGGAGGATTTGCTCAAGATGCCCCCGAGTGCAAAACTCATACTCAAGACGCTAGAGTATGAAGGCGCAATGAGCCAAAAGGACCTAGCATCAAGGACTATGTTACCTGAGCGGACGATACGGCTTTCGCTGAGCCACTTGCTTGACAGCGGATATGTCAAGAGAAAGACCTCATTGCGAGACGCCAGGCAGAGAATATACGAGCTTGGATACAGACAGTAGCAAGGATACTTGGCGGGTACATATAACAGCCATGTTTTTGCCTGATGCTGCACGCAAATGGTTGCCTTTTAACCTGAATATTACATTCCCTTGAATGTTGCCCTGACCGATTAAATTTGTTCCTTGTTACTCACTTATTGCGCTTCTTTTGTCATTGCTCGCCCAAAGGCTGATTGATTCTTTGTCGATGCACGAACAAAAGATGCAAAGGCCTGTTCTGGTCTACCAGGTCTGCTATGAAATTCTGCGTGATACTGGACTGCAAAATAGAACTTTCTGTCAGGTATCTCTAAAATCTCAATCCTTTTTCCATTATCTGAATGAGCAGAAAGCACAAGGCCGGCCTTTTCAACAATGTGGCGGTAGCTTTGGTTGAATTCGTATCTATGTCTGTGTCTGCGCTCTATCAGCGTTGACCCATATACTTGAGAAGCCTTTGTACCCGAAATCACAGTTATATCATGGCTACCCAGCCGCATCGTTCCTCCCATATCATGAGCAGTCCTCTGTTCTGGCATGAAATCAACGACAGCATCCTTTGTATCGACGTCAAGCTCTGTCGAGCTTGCATTATCAAGGCCGCATACATTTCTTGCAAATGCCACTATGGCAAGCTGGAATCCAAAGCAGATGCCCAGATAAGGAAGATTCTCTGCCCTGGCATAGTTTGCGGTATTTATTATTCCCTCGCTTCCGCGCTTGCCAAACCCGCCAGGCACAAGTATTCCATTGAAACTTTTGAGAACTTCAAGGTTGTTTTTATGGGCCCCTTCAAACCTTTCAGAATCAATCCATTCAACTTCAACCCTTTTGCCTATATCTGCAGCAGCGTGGGAAAGGGCGTGGTATACGCTAACATAGCTATCAGGCAGCGTAACATACTTGCCAACTACGGCGATCCGTACCGCACCTTCAGCCTTAGAAAAAGAACTTGATATTGCCTTCCATCCTGCCATCTTTGGAGCCAAGTTATCAAGGCCAAGCCGGTGAGATATCACCCTGAGCATCCCTTGGCTTTCAAGAACCTCCGGGACCTTGTAAATAGATGGAGCATCATGGCACGAAATCACGGATTCTTGGCCGATACTTGCAAAAAGTGAAATCTTTCTTATTGTATCGCTCGTTAGAGGAGTCTTGCAACGGACCGCAAGTATATCCGGCTGTATTCCAATCCTGCGCAGCTCCTGAACGCTATGCTGCGTAGGCTTTGTCTTTTGCTCCCCAACGACATCAAGAACTGGCGCAAGGGTTACGTGTATAAAGAGTGTATTAGAAGCACCATCCTCTAGTTCCATCTGCCTAAATGCCTCCAGAAATGGGAGACTCTCAATATCGCCCACAGTACCACCGCATTCGACGACCATGATATCAAGCTGTTCGTCTTCGGCCGTCTTGCGCAGCCTGTTCTTTATGGCATCTGTTACATGGGGAATTATCTGGACACACTGGCCGAGGTACTTGCCCTCGCGCTCTGCCCTTATCACGTCAAGGTATACTCTTCCGGTTGTTATGTTGTGGTCCTTTGTCAGCGCCATATCAAGAAACCGCTCGTAAGTGCCAATGTCCATGTCACATTCGCCTCCGTCATCTGTGACAAAGACTTCGCCGTGTGCTACAGGGTTCATTGTGCCAGCGTCATAGTTAACGTAAGGGTCTATCTTGATGCATGAAACCTTTTTGCCAGCCAGCTGGAGCAATTTTGCAGTAGAAGATGTTACGACTCCTTTGCCAAGGCCAGACATTACCCCTCCGGTGACAAAAATAAACTTCGGCTTTTTGTTGGCATTATTGGTATTTGGTTTCTTGACTGCAGACCGCACGTCGAATTTTGGTAGCTCGCCTTTTTATTCCTTTTTAGACTTGACCAGTACAAGAAGAATATCCACCTTTTGTCTTAATGTATACCCTAAAGGTCATAGGAATACCATTGCGATGCAAATAAGTTAAGATAAATAAACTATAAATCAAACCAAAAAGACTTGCACCAGAGCAAGTTTCCAATTGCTAGACAGATTAAGGATTTCATGATAGCGAGAATAATGTCAAGTAACTTTTCTCCCGGACCTGTTAAATAGAATATTTGCGCACTGCTGACAAAGTTGCCTGACGAATTCGAGTTTGGTCAATTCATGTTCAATATCAGCAGGCATATTTACAATGCAGAGGACAGGCTTAGAAGGCAAGTTGAGACTATTATCAATTCGAACAAGGAAAATTATCGAAGGGATCTGATTGCCAAGATAAAATACGAGCTGATGGAGACACAGTCCGCAATAGAAGTAGGCAAGTATGATGAGGCGAACCGCCACAAGTTAATGGCGGAAATCTTAAAGTCGGCTCTAGATGCTTCGATTGAAATGCATTGATTTTTTTTAAAGTATCAAAAAAAGCAAGTCAGATCAAGCATCATTCAAGATATCCCACTTGTCTGAAAAATTCGATCAGTTTGATAACATCTGCATTGTCTCTGTTTATGCTGTACATTGCGTTTGCAAGCATATCTTCGTTGACCCATCCAATCTTTATCAGGTCCTGAAGATTATTTTTGATATCCTCTCGCTTTAGCTTTGTCTTTTTGTGTAAAAGATAAACAGTTGCCATCTTGTTCTCTTCGGCCAGAGCTTTGATTATTCTTATCTTCCCGATGCTTCCAAGCCCTATCTCTATAATATCTTTGCTTGCGAGCCGATCGTCAAAACTGGATCTCATGGATGCTTACCACTATGCTTTTGCCGCATGATGACTGTCTTGTTTTGTTCTGCCATGTGACTCTTTTTTCCATTGGATCTATCAATCCCCTAGGATTGTTTTTCTCCAGACTTGATCTGCTCAAGAAGTACAGGCTCAAGTTCCTGCAGCGATGCGCCGTGCAGCCCGATCTCCCTCAGGGATCTGACCTCAACCAACTTTCTTGCCTCAAGATCATCAAGATAATCCTCAACATCAATTTTCTTCAACTTTAGTTGCTCACTTAATTCGGATACATAGGATCGCACTTCTTTTAGTTCGACATATTGCTTTTTTTTGCTCCGCAATGCTCTGACAAGGGCAACAAGGCTCAGCAGGTGATTCCTCGAAAGCTGTTCAATATCTTCAGTAGTTATCGATGGATGAACCTGGCCGTGAACCTTTCGAATCTGGTCCCGTGTAACTCTCCCTGTTCCCTGTGATTCGGCAAGATTTCCGGCATAAAGCAGCAGGTCAAGAGCATACCTGACATCTCCATTTATGTCCCTAGATGTGGTAATCTTGGCTACATCGTCGATAATGTCAGAACCTATCGCCTGCGGATTAAACGCCAAGGTGCACCTTGCTTCCAGTATGTCGCTAACCTGCTTTATAGAGTATGGCTGGAACTCCATAGGTACCCTGCCCAAAGTGCTCAGTTCTGCAGGATCTAACTTTTCATAAAACTCGGTGCTTCTTGCGATAAATATTACTCCCTTTACGTTGCAATTTGTACCAGGTTCAAATTCATTTAGCCTTGTAAGGTCGTATATTATGCTGCCATCCTTGGTGCTCTTGATAAGGTAGTCAATTTCGTCAAGGATTACAATGGCATACCATTTGTTCTGCCGCATGTGGCGGAGAAGATACCTTAACATTTCTTCTGCGCTGAGTCCCTGGGCAGGAAGCTCCGGGGCAAGACGCTCTAACAAAAACCGGTATATCGCAAACTTGTTTCCGCCCTGAAGTTTTAGGTTAATGTATGCCGTCTTTAGGGTAAGGCGGCGCTTTTCAAATTCTTGCTCAAGAACATTAGCTGCCTTAATCACTGTCGAAGTCTTGCCTATGCCAGCAGGTCCTATCACTTGAAGCGTCGTAAGGGGAAATTTTTCAGGGAGAGAACATGATTCGGCAAAAGTTTGCACAATCTGTTTTATCTGCTGCTCTCTATGTGGAAGCTCGTCCGGCATATATCGTGGTGAGAGTTTCGACCTATCACGAAATATAGGACTGGCAGACATTTGTCGGATGAAAGATATCAGTCGTCAATCTTATATTAACGACTCGGTGTGGAACAGGATTTATGAAAGCCAAGGTCATACTTGTGACCTGCCTGTCATCGAATAGGATTAATACCGAACTTGCTGACCAGTACTTGCCAGCACAAGATGAGCAGGTTTTCAAGAGCAGGCAGTCTAGGATTAAAGCACCTTGCCGACAATTCATACAAGGCCATAGACGAAGGCGTTTACGACAGAGCCAAATACGATCTCACCCACAACGCCATGGACATTAGAAAAGCTATCTACTCCTGCCCTCATGCTCCACTCATCACAGAGGTAAAGTTCGCCTCTCCATCTGCAGGGCAGATATACAAGGATGCGGCAAGACCACAAGATATCGGAAAATCAATGGTATCCTCAGGAGCAGTTGCTCTGTCGGTGCTGACGCAACCCCACCTGTTCAACGGATCGCCGGATAATCTAGCAGCAATCAGAAGAGCAGTTGACGTTCCTCTACTTATGAAAGACATTGTCGTCAGCGAAGTTCAGATTGATTCGGCAAAGCAGTGCGGCGCAGACTGTGTGTTGCTGATAATGGCAGTCTTTGACCAAGATCTGGCGGAAGGGAGTTTAGACAGGTTTATTGACTATTCGAGAAGGAAGGGATTACAGGTCTTGCTTGAAGTACACAAGAATGCCGAATTTTTGGATGTATCCAGATACAAGGTTGAACTTGTGGGAATCAATAACCGCAACCTTGATACTATGAAAATAGATATTGCAATTACGGAAAACCTGCTAAAAGAATATGGCAAGGGCAAAAACACCATAGTCAGTGAGAGCGGCATAAAAACGCCCGACGATATAAGATATCTAAGGCAGGCAGGCGCCGATGCCTTTCTGATTGGAACTGGCATAATGGAATCTGCGGATATTGCAGCCAAAGTGCAGGAACTTTACCACTCGATATAACAAACTAACTAACTTGCCTATGCAATAACCTGTTATAATCCCTCAAGAGGCTCATGGATCACAGACACCACTCCGGCCAATAGAGAACAACGCAGGTTCTTTTCCGGGCGGATGGAGCAGGATTGCTTTGAAAATCGAATCAGCTGGATTAACAATCTCTAGCTTTAGTTTTACGTGGGTGTAGAGCGATACAGACTGACCTAGAAATTCACGCTGCTCTGAAGGGACGATAGCAGTTGATACATTGTGGCCGCCCTGGTCCACCACAGTGATAGGAGCGTTTCTTACCATGTTGGTGACGATTATTGCACAATCAAGGTTGATGGCAAGCATGGCAAGCTCATGCAGGTAGTGCATTATGGCAACATGTCTTGAGGGGCCGGTAAATTCTGCTGAAAAGAGCGATGTAAGACTGTCAATTACCACGAGCTTTGGAGCCATCTCTTGAATCTTGCCAATGGCATTTTCCTGATCTATGGTTGAAAGCGCCCTCAGGTAAACAATTTTATCTAATGCAGATTCAGAGCCGGAAATCTCGACGATCCTTTCAGGTCTGAAAGTTCCTGCAGTATCAACAAAGACAGCGGTGCTTCCATGCTGCCTAGCATAGTTGGAACAGACAGTAAAACATAGTTGGGATTTACCCGACCCGCTTTCTCCAAAAATATCTGTGATCAACCCTGTGCGGATGCCACCACCGAGCAGCGAGTTGATGGCTCTTGATCCTGTTTCAAAGATAGCCAAGGCAGATAATCCTCTTTAGAAATATGAGAATGATCATTATGAATATTCTGTGTGGTCATAACCGAGAACCACAAGCCTTTCCTCGAGAAGCTGCAGAAGAGCAGGTATGTTATCGTCAGTATCCGTTTTATGTCTATCAAAATTGCAGAATCACTACAGTTTTCAACGCAATCTAGTTCAAGGCAACCTTTTTATTCGAGCCATGATTTTTCAGATTGCAAAGTGATTAGTTGATTGTCTTCTCCGTCATCGCAGCCTAAACGACCACTTTCGACTTTGCAGCGTTCTATAAATAGAAAAGTTGCAGTGAGATTAAAGAGTGAAGTCGAATACAGGGGCAAAATGAATAATGTCGACTCGTACATGAATCTCATACTTACTGACGCGGAGGAGTTCAACGGAACAGATGTTCTTGCAAATTACGGCAAAGTCGTAATCAGGGGCAACAATGTCCTTTTCATCAAGTTAGAGAAGGAGTTTTAGGTGGCAAATTGACTGACCTGCCAATCAAATTAGCAGACTCATCCTTTTTGGACAGGTAAGGTAAAGTAGACATGGTCAAGCGGTATATCTTTACATCCGAGAGCGTTACTGAAGGTCACCCAGACAAAATCTGCGACCAGATCTCTGACGCAATTTTGGATGAATACCTAAAATACGATCCAGATTCCCGCGTCGCGGTAGAATCAATGACCACTACAGGGGTTGTGTTTATTGCCGGCGAAGTAACATCTAAGGGCAGGCCTGACATCCAAAAAGTTGCCCGTGATACAATCAGAGAGATAGGCTATGATAATCCAGAATATGGCTTTGATTGCGACAGTTGTTCAGTACTTGCAGCTCTTCATGAGCAAAGCCCCGATATTTCGATGGGCGTGACTGCCACTGCAGACAAGGAGCAGGGAGCAGGAGACCAAGGGCTCATGTTTGGTTATGCTACAAATGAAACTCCTCAGCTTATGCCCCTGCCTATCACGATGGCACACCAGCTGAGCATGAAGCTGGCTCAGGTGAGAAAGAAAAAAGAGCTTGGCTGGGTAAGGCCCGATGGCAAATCTCAGGTCTCTGTTGTATATGAGGATGGCAAGCCAAAGAGAATAGATACTATCGTCGTATCAACTCAACACTCGCCAGACATAAGCATGAGCCAGCTGAGGGAAGAAATCATCGGCAAAGTAATCAAACCCGTATGCGATGGCTGGATGGATACTAGGACAAAGTTTCTGGTCAACCCTACAGGAAGGTTTGTAATAGGTGGACCGCCAGGTGATACTGGCCTTACGGGTAGAAAGATTATCGCTGATACTTATGGCGGCATGGGAAGGCATGGAGGTGGTGCATTCTCAGGCAAGGATCCATCAAAGGTAGATAGGTCAGCTTGTTATGTGGCTCGGCATGTAGCCAAGAATGTAATTGCTTCTGGAATGGCTGATAAGTGTGAAGTCCAGGTAGCCTATGCCATAGGTGTGGCAGAGCCGGTATCCATAATGGTCGATACATTTGGCACAGGCAAGGTAGACGAGGAGGAGATAGTAGCCAAGGTAAGAAAGGTCTTTGATATGAGGCCAGCTGGCATAATCAAGACGCTTGATCTAAAAAGGCCAATTTACCGGCGGACAGCGGCCTACGGGCATTTTGGCAGAGCCGAGAACGGCTTTACTTGGGAAAAGACTGACAAGGTCTCTTTGCTAAAATAATACATCTGTCAGTTGGTTGTAGTTTTATTTTATATGATTTCGTTTAATTTCATTTCATCTAGCCTGTAGCACCTGCTTTAAGGCTTGGTCCTCTTGTTTTTTGCATCTGAATCTTCTTGCAAAGAACTTGACAACATTGCGAACGTCCCTTTCAATAAGGTAGGCTGCGTTTGGATGGCTTGTCAGGACTGACTGTGGCCAATCGATTATCCATGCTTTACCGGCCGCATCGATAAGAACATTATATTCAGAAAGATCTGCGTTGATAATTCCCGCCCCATAAACTGAGCCAACATCATATAGAATCTGCTCCAAAACAGAGTCAGGTTCGTCCAGTTTCTTCACGTTCACCAATCTGGTGCCTTCTATTCTGCCCATCACCACACAGTGCATCCCTCTTCCATAGACGTTGGGTATCCGCGCCTGTACATTTCTTAACTGTAGTCTCTCAAGTGCGTCAAACTCTCTTTTGGCCGCATCGATATTTACCATCAGCCAGTGGTGACTGCGCCTCTGCGCAGGCATAGAGGATGGCGCATTTGCAGAACCGACGCTTCTCTTTCTCTGGACATCTCTGAAGCTTGTGCGCCCTATCCGGAAGAACTTTAAGGCAAGTCTTTGACTTGTGCCTGATATGGCCTCATAGACATCAGACTCCTTGCCAACGCCTATCGGCTTGCCCATCGCATCCACAATATCTCTATCAGCGAGCATCTTCAGGGCCAAAGCATCTAGACCTGCCATGACCAAGCTGTAGCCCCTGCCGTTTCTGACTATAAGGCCAGACCTCTGAAGCTTTGAAATGCGAAAATCAACAATATCGGGGTGCATCTTTGAAAACGCTGCCAGCTGGCTCTTGGACAGGGCTTCATGCCCCTTCAGGCCAGAGCCGAACACTTTTAGCAGCTTAAAATCTTCAGGTTCTAGCTCTCTAACAACGCTGGCAGCTATTTCTGCAGAGGACATTTGATTTGGTACTTGTGGATTATTCAAGACAACCGTACTTAAGTTCTACTTGCCACTTCATATATCGCCGCCAAGTATAAGCAGAAATAGCCACGCCGCTGCAATCTAGGCTGTTGCTTGGCAATAAAGTGGCGGTGATTACTGGCTCTAGCAGAGGCATTGGCTTTGCAATTGCCAAAGAGTTTGCTCAAAACTGCGGAGCAACAGTTATCATGTGCTCAAGGTCAATCAAGCAGTCTGAAAAGGCCGCTCAGGATGTTGGCAAGAATGCCCATGCTATGCGGCTTGATATTTCCTCCAGTTCAAGTGTCAGGGCCTTTATTGCAAATGTTCTGTCAAGATTCAGCCGGATTGACATACTGGTAAACAATGCCGGCTACCACTTTGACAAAAAGATCTGGTACAAGCCATTTCATGAAGTTACTGACAAAGAAATGGGTGCAATAATAGATGTTGACCTGAAGGGATCAATCCGGCTTTCCAGAGCTGTAATCCCGGCAATGATAAAAAATGGCGGCGGGATAGTGATCAGCATATCATCAACTCCTGCCATATCAGGCCACACAGAGGGTGGCGCTTACTCTATCGCAAAGGCAGGGCTAATCGCGATGACAAAGCACATAGCTCTGGAGTATGGATCAAAAAATATCAGAGCATACACCCTTGCACTGGGTAACATAAGGACAGAGGCAACGTTTGATTCCATGAATGACGCTCAAAAAAAGGCCGCAGAGCAGGAAAACGCGATGAAAAGGTGGGGCGAGCCTGATGAAGTGGCCAGAATTGCCGCAAACATTGCAAGTGACAGCTTTTCCTTTGCTACAGGCAACACCATCGTGGTAGACGGAGGATCCGTGTTTCTCTAGTCTAGACTACCAAGAAAAAGAAGGAGAAAGAAGATGTCTATAAAGGATCAGAACAATCCATACTTCCAAGATGACGAAATACTCTCAGCTGAGCAGGATCTCCCTGCAGAGATAAAAGAGAAAAAAAAGACAGGAACCCTAAAGACAGGATACACAACAGGAACAACAGCTACGGCCGCTACAAAGGCGGCACTTTATGCACTCTTGCATGGAAAGACCGTGGATAGCGTTATAGTTAGCCTGCCAAAGGGGCAGACTGCGAAGATAAAGGTGGCATGGACCAAAATAGGGCGGGGAATATGTACAGCTACTTGTATAAAGTATGGTGGCGACGATCCGGATGTGACCCATGGAGCCGAGATATGCTCCACAGTTTCTCTTACAGCCAATCCTGGCGTCATTGAGATTGATGGTGGCATAGGTGTTGGCAGGGTGACAAAGCCCGGCCTTGGGCTGCAGATAGGCAGTGCTGCAATCAATCCTGTTCCGATGAAAATGCTCGAGCAGGCAATTAGAGAAGTGGCATCAGAGTGGCTGAAAGCAAGTGGAGTAAACGTAATAATATCAGTCCCAAAGGGCGAAGAAATTGCCAAGAAAACAGACAATCCTCGGCTGGGCATTCTTGGAGGTATTTCCATTTTAGGCACTACGGGAATTGTGCTGCCATATTCCACGGCTTCATTTGCAGCGTCTATCAGGCAGAGCCTTGACGTTGCCATAGCCATGGGCTCCGATACAGTTGTGCTTACAACTGGTGGAAGAAGTGAGGACTTTGCCAGAGAGCTATTCAGTACTCTGCCAGACCACTGTTTCGTTCAGATGGGCGACTTTGCAGGGTATTCAATAAAGCAGTGCGCAGCCAAGAAAATCCGCAAATCCATAATTGCGGCATTTATCGGCAAGCTGACAAAAATGGCGATGGGAGTCAAGCAAACCCATGTCGCTGGATCTCATGTAGACATGGAATTCATGGCATCTCTTGCAATGCAGTGCGGGGCTGATGAGCAGACAGTTGAGCAGATAAGGCATGCAAATACTGCAAGGCATGTTTCTGAAATTGTCACAAAATATGGCATACAGGGATTCTTTGACCTTGTATGCAAAAAAGTGTATGATCAGATGCGCGATTATTCAAACAAAGAAGTTGAAATCGAAGTAATAATGTTTGAGTTTGATGGCAGCGTGATTGGTAGATATCCCACATAGAGGCGATTCTAATCTTTAATTTTGTCTGCTCTTGGTACTCCGGTCAGATAGTGAATGAAAAGCAATTTCAATTAGGACTAATAGTCCTTTGTTTGATAGTTAGGTAACTTCCTTCATAATTCTGATTGAAGCTTGTATAAGGGTATTGATTTAGGCTATAATTGATAACATTTCCTTTAAACGTAGCAACTGTGCGTGATTCATTGTCTAATGTCTGCAACTTAATTCTTGTTGATTTATCTTTTTGGAAATGATCATCAGAGACAAGAATGACTTTGCTGGTCTCTATCTGGTAAAATTGAACATCCAAGTAATCGAGAAAAGTGTGTTTCATGTGATATACATAGATATACATCCATGTGTATACGGGGCTTGCCACTATACTAGAAGTGTTGTCATACAGTTTCATAACATATGAAGCCGCTTGAAATTGAGAGGAAGTTAGATCTGTCGTAATAAGAAGCAGAGTGCTAATGAAGCCAAATGCCAATAAACCTCCCACTGAGACAGCTTTGACAAGGAGAGAACTTTTCGCAATTTTGAATTTAGTTGTCAGATGATCAACAATCAAAGCAATAGCAATACAAAATGCTGGAATTATCGGGATAGAGTGAAAGTACTGGACATAGCCAATAATTGATTCAAAAATAAGAAATGGAACCAGCCATAGGATAAGGAATAGATCTTTTCTTAAGAATTGATAAGCAAAGCCTACCAGCCCAAGGATTAACAATACAGGATCAAAAGTTAAGAGGTACCGAAAAATTACAAGAATTCCATCAGAGGGACGACCTGCCTGCCACAGCACATCCTTTGCCCATAAAGTAAACTCTCCTGTGGCGAAACTCTGTAATGGCCACAGCAATGGAATCAGAATGACCGGAATAAACCATATACCAAGATGCTTTTTGTCTGTGCCTGAATATACAAGATACCCAACAAGTGGAATCATTGTGAAGATTGGAATCTTTGTAAAGATCGCCAGTCCCATGCAAATCCCTGATATCAGGCAAAACAACCAGCTCTTGCGTTTACCTTCGGCGCGCTGTGAATACAGAGCAAATAATATTGAAGCAAGAAAAAAAGGCAGAAGAATAGAATCAAGTAATATTCTCCTGGTAAACCAAGTGATTGGCATTACAGCAAAGAGAGAAGATGCAATGAATGCAACTCTCTTGTTATATTTCTTGAGTGAAATCATGAATATTAAAAGAGTGTCAAAAACACTTAGCACACCCATGATCACTCTCGGTACTAGGTAGAGAGATTCAAGTGATTGAATCGAAGAGTTTGGATGTATCGAGCCCGGATATCCTGTCAGGTAAAACACACCGGCCAGAAAAATTTGTCCAAAAAAAGGATGATCATGGAAGTACGCTTCTTGTGGATTGCCTGTCTGTTCCATGTGCATTGCTCTGCGCATGTAAATACCCTCATCGAAAAAGAGGTCTGGAAAACCAACTGGATTCCAAATGTGTGTAAATGATGATAATGACAAAGGGAAAAGCAAAATAGCCCAGATTCTCGTCATGGCTGGCCTTCTGTTCAGGAACGCAGAAATAATCAATTTTCCGCCTTGATTCGAGACATTTGATGAGAACCCTCCTATAATAGATTTCCATATGTATCTTTGGCTCCGCCAACTAGGGGAAATTGATATAGATTGAATTGTCATAGCTATTCATTGCCCATGAACCACAATAGGACAGACTCGAGTTATTATCAGACATGCATTGTACGTATATGCAAAAGGTTATTTTCTGTTCCATGTAAATGCTGTCCAAGATGCCATCACGAACAGCAGTTGTGGCCATCACAAAACATGGAATTGAGATAGCACGCATAATAAAGAGCAAGATGCCAGAGGTAGAGCTTCACGCGCCGGCAAAGCATAGCGATTCAAACCAAGATTTCAGGTGGTTCACAGACCCAACAACTGCTGCATTGACAGAGCTCTTCAAGACCTGCGATGCCTTGATATGCATATTCTCTCTTGGTGCGGTTATAAGGATAATTGCTCCTCATCTTACTGACAAAAAGAATGATCCAGCAGTCATAGTCATTGATGATAAAGCAAACTATGTCATAAGTGCGCTCTCCGGTCACCTTGGCGGGGCAAACGCCCTTGCGAGGCTTGTGGCCTCTTTCTTGGGAGCAGAGCCCGTCATCACAACCGCAGCAGATGTCAATGAAACTATAGCCGTGGATTTGCTTGGCAGGGAGTTTGGATGGACGATAGAAAATTTCGAAAATGTAACAAAGGTCAGCGCCATGATGGTAAATGAAGAAAAAATTGCAGTTTACCAAGAAGCTGGAGAAAAAAACTGGTGGAGTGGCAGGCCTCTGCCAAAGAATGTAACAATAGTCGATATCCTCGAGAAGATTGAATCGCCTGAATTCAAGGCTGCACTAGTCATATCTGACAGGCAGATAACAAACCCTGTCGTGCTGGAAAAATCAGTTATTTACAGACCAAAAAGTCTGGTCGTTGGGCTCGGCCTGCACTGGGACACAAGTGCAGAGACTTTTGAGTTTGGAATAAAGACTGTGATAAATGACTACGGTCTGAGCTTTCAGAGCATCAGAAATATTTCTACTATAAACAGGGAGGCAAGAGTCGCCGGCTTGCAAGAGTTTTCTGAAAAATACAACATCCCTGTCATAAAGTACGACAAATCCGAGCTTGCAACTGTTCCGGTCCCAAATCCTTCAGACACTGTGCAAAAGTTTGAGGGGACTCCAAGCGTAGCCGAAGCATCCTCTCTTCTCAGTTCCAAAGGCTTGCTGATTGTACCAAAGCAAAAGTTTCCTCCCAATCTGACGGTGGCAGTATCCCGCATCCAATTTAGCGAACAACACTCATAAACTGCCAGATGGGAACCTGCTTGCTGCTAGACAGTTAGCAAAGAAAGAAAGAGAATCCGGTGAAACTGATGGTTAATCTACAGGCACAGAAGAAGGCGCTTTTGATAATCGATAGAGGAAGCAGGGAACCAGAGGTCAGGGAAGAGCTGAGCCAGATCTGCAGTATGGCCAAGTCAAAAGGAGGTTATGATTATGCAGATTATTGCTTTCTAGAAGTTATTCCTCCTTTCATTGATGAAGGAATCAAACGCTGTGTGGACAGTGGAGCATCTTCGGTGACAATAGTTCCTTACTTTCTGTACCCCGGAATGAAGCTAAAAGATAGCGTGAACCAGAGTGCAAGGATAAGCCTGGAGAACAAGTTGAAAGCAGTAATAGCCAAACCGCTCAGCTACCACCATGCAATGGCAGAAGTGGTAAGGGAGAGAATAACCCGAGCCAAGAATGAGCATGCTATACGCCAAGAAGACAGGGAATGTGACGTACTTTTGGTAGGTCATGGAAGCAGCGACAAAGCTGCAAGGAGTGCATTCCTGTATGTTGCAAATGCGCTAAGGCCATTTTACAGAAATGTAGGTTTCTGCTTTTTGGAGCTTGACCAGCCGGAGATAGATCAAGGAATAAAGAAGGCGATCGGCTCTGCACCCAAGGTCATGATCATCATGCCTTATTTTCTTCACAGAGGGGCGCATATCAAGAATGATGTTGTAAAGGAGGTCAATGCAGCCCTTCAAAAATATGGCTTTACAAACGTATACATGACAGCGCACCTCGGAGTAGATGAAAAGCTTGTAGATCTAGTGATAGAGCGGGCAAGGGAGGTTGAAAAAAGCTCTGGCATCTCGTAATCATGATAACAGCAGTCTGGACGCATCACGCAGAGCTATGTCCAGGAAGGCGTTTGACATCGAAAAGGCAAGTTTTGAGTTAATTGACGCCGAAGTAGGAAACCATGGTTACAGTGCAGCCGAGTGGCCCATAGTCAGGCGTGTCATACATGCAACTGCTGATTTTGATTTTGCAGTGGATAGAAATAACAAGCTCGTGTTCCATCCAAAGGCACTTGGATCTGCATTTGACGCAATCAGAAACAAGTGCACCATAGTGACAGATGTAGAGATGGTAATTGCTGCAATCAACAAAAAGTCTGTTTCAGACCTAGGATTAGAGACTGCATGCTACATTTCAGATAAAGAGGTAATAGAAAAGGCCAGAAGTGCAGGAATGACAAGGTCAGAGGTAGCCATGCGGCATGCCGCTGTAGATATGGATGGCGGCATAGTAGCTGTAGGAAACGCGCCAACAGCGCTTTATGAGGTTTTGAAGATGGTTAAAGAAGAGGTAGCAAGCCCGGCTTTGATAATCGGGATTCCAGTAGGGTTTGTTTCGGCGGTAGAGTCAAAGCAAGAGCTACTCAGGACAGCAAGTATTCCATTCATTACAAATGCAGGCAGAAAGGGAGGCAGTTCTGTCGCAGGCTCCATAATAAATGCAATAATGCTTCTTTACCAATCGAGACAATTATCGTCTTGAATAAGCAATACAGGCAGAGGCAAGATGCCTTGGCAGCCTAGAGTCTGCAAAATGAACATGCATATAAGATGCAAGGACGTTTTTGCCAACAATAAAGCCATCCTTTCCAGCCGCCACTCCATTGCCTCGCCTCAGTGAATATGCAAACCGTGAATCTTTGGAGATATCTTTGATTTCAGAGTAATGAAATTCATGGCCTCTTATTTTGGCAAGATTACCAAAGATGGGGCCGTTACAATCTGCCTCAGTATAGTTTAACGTCAGCCTTCCTGTCATCGCTGTGTCTGCATCAACCAAGCCTATCATCTTCTTTGGTTTGGATTCGCCCCGGTAGCCATTAATCGACCTTGTCAGGTACATTAAACCGCCGCATTCTGCGTAGATAGGCATTCCTTCATTTGCCGCGTCTACTATTGATTTTTTCATTTTCCAATTATTCTCGAGTCTGTCTGCAAGCACTTCTGGGAAGCCGCCACCCAGAATTACACCGCTAGAGTTATCGGGTATTTTGTTGTCATGTACTGGACTGAAAAATACAAGATTGAGGTTTTGCTTGCGAAGCGAATCCAGGTTGTCAGCATAGTAGAAGTTGAAGGATTCATCCAATGCTACGGCAACCCCGGGCGCATTCTTTGCACTCTTGGTTTCTTTAGATTTGTAGCTGTTTCTATCAATTCTAGCGCGTAGTTTTACATTCCATAGCCGATCTATTTTTTGAATATCAATCTGCTCCGCGATCGCTTTCACTGCCTTTGATATGGCTTTCTTTCTGTGTGGATCAAGCTCTGGAGCCGGGACAAGTCCCAAGTGACGTTCTTCTAACCTGATTTCACTATTCCGTTTTACTATCCCAACAATTGGCACTTTTATCCTGCCTGAAAACGCTTCCAGAATATAGCTGGCATGCCTGTCTCCTGCGATATTGTTGAGGATAATACCAGCAATTTTGAGTCTTTTATCAAATTGTAAAAAGCCAAGAGCAACAGCCGCAATTGACCGGGCTGCTTTTGACGAATCGATTACAAGAATAACCGGTGCATCCAGTATTCTTGCGATATGGGCCGTACTTGCAAAATCTGTCCTGCCAGATAGCCCATCGAAAAGTCCCATAACGCCTTCTATCACGGCTATATCAGCATCGATTGTTGCCTGATTGAAGCATTCGATAACACCCTTTTCTCTCATCATCCACACATCTAGGTTGCGCGATTGTCTCCCTGTCACGAGGGTATGGTATGTCGGGTCAATAAAATCAGGTCCCACTTTGAAAGATTGCACTCTGAGACCTTTTTCTTTCAAGAGAAACATGATAGAGGTGGCTATAGAAGTTTTGCCTGCGCCACTAGTTACACCAGCAATAACCAGTCTTGGAACATCATTGAACTTGCTTCTCATGGGCTGCTTTTAGGTGATTATCCTCACCTTTTATTAATTGCTCGACATAGCGAATACAAGCAAATCCGCTTCCAGACTAACGAATGATTAAGTAATCCAGGCCAAGGTAGATCTTTGGACCATTTTTGTTATTGTCTAAAATGCGCTGCAAACGTATTCTGTTCGTCTCCTGCCAAGTCAAGTTTGAACTGGTCTCTTATGATCTTGCCATACACCGTCAGGTCGCGTGCAAGCATGTTAATCCTCTTGGCCAGCCTAGAGTTTCGTAGCTCACCATTAGAGTCATAATCCTGTTCTCCATTGGTTGAAATCCCATAGGGGACGCTCCATCCATAGCATTGTCTGACAGCAGTTCGCATCTGATCCATCACCGTCAAGCCTTTCTCATGAGAAGCAACAATGTAGCCAAATGTCTTGCCTGAAAACTCTTCCCAGAAATGATCGAGAAAGTTTTTCATCACACCTGACATAGATCCATGGTAATCAGGAGAGGCAAGAATAAAGGCATCAGCCCACCGTACCAATTTGGATGCTGCTTCCAACTTTGAGTCTTGCGCGGCAGATAAAGTTGGGTCGTATATAGGCAAAGGCGTCTGGCTCAAGTCAAGCAATTGTACCTGAGCCCCGTAACTTTCAGAGGCAGTTTTGAGTACAGATTTTAATGCCATGGTACTGTATGAATTTTTCCGCATGCTTCCAGCTATGCCTAAAATATTCAAGTATCCTGCAGTTGCTTGCGGGTCCAGCTTACGAATATGTTGTACTTTTGCCACAGCCGTATCATACTGGTTAGAATATTTAAGTTTGGTAGTAATTGCCTACTACGTAAGTAGCCAGTGCCATCCATAGTAAGCCTTTTCTGACTACCAAGTTCTAACGTGCAATCAGCGAACTGTATTCTGCAATAGTGCAACAAGTGCACTCCACTCAAATAGATTGGTAAACTCATGACAGGTCGTCTTGGCTTTGATTGATTGACTCGTCAGTTCCCCTCAGATTGATTTTTATCCTTTACCCATGCCAGCTCAGGTTGCTTTGTCTCGAGGACTTGTGATAGTATATACTGGAAAGGGCAAAGGCAAGACAACTGCTGCTCTAGGTATTGCCCTGCGTGCTGTAGGCCATGGATACAAAGTTGGCATGATACAGTTTATCAAAGGGGAATGGTTTTACGGCGAGCTTAATAGCTCAAAAAGACTTGAGCCGGAATTTGAAATGATTGCGGCTGGAAAAGGATTTGTGGGCATAATAGACGACGACCATCCGATACAAGATCATCAGAATGCTGCGCGGGACGCCTTGAGGATAGCCAGAGAAAAGATTTCACAAGGAATCTATGACATCATGATTCTGGATGAAATCAATTATGCAGTAAAGCTGAAACTTGTCGCTGTCGAGGATGTTCTCGACCTTATCAAGTCAAAGCCTGAAAAGACTACGATTGTTATTACAGGAAATTATGCCCCTGAAGCTGTAATTGCAGCTGCAGACCTCGTTACAGAGATGAAAGAAATCAAACATCCATACCAGCTTGGAATTAAGGCAAAGAAGGGTATTGATTTTTGATAGAGTCTGTCACATTGACAAATCTTTTTCCCCAATCTATGATAATTTTTGATACAAGAGCAACCTTAAAGTACATCATTTGCACCGTGTATCGTATCGCAACACCATGACTGCTATAGACGAAATCCAGCGGCTTCCGGAGGAAGGAGAGATTGTTATTGCAACAGTACGAGAAGTGACCGGCCACGGAGCATACGTCACTCTGGACGAATATAATGGAATGACAGGCTTTCTGCATATTTCAGAGATCGCCACCGGCTGGATAAGAAATATCGAGCGCTATGTCAGGCCAAAGCAAAAGGCAGTCCTCAAGGTGATCAGGGTCAACAGGCAAAGAGTTGAGGTAGATACTTCACTCAAGCAGGTCTCTGGCGAAGAGAGAAAATCAAAGCTTATCGAAGTAAAAAAGAATGAAAAGGCAACCGCATTTATGGATTTTATAAAAAAGAGGCTTAATCTGACAGAGCAGCAGGCCCGCGAGATAGAGGACAAGATACTGCAAAAATATGACTATGCTTATGATGCATTTGAGGCAGTCGCCAAAAAAGGCCCTTCAGTTCTTGATAGTCTGGATCTTTCGCCCCAGGTCAAGGCTGCAATGCAAGAAGAAAGCAAAAAGATTCAGATTCCACAGGTCGAGGTCAGGGGCGTGCTTGAAGTTTCTTCCAAAAGGTCTGATGGGATAGAGGTTATCAAGAACATTTTTGGAAGCATAGATGCAGGCAAAAGCGGTGCAAATGTAGAGATCACCTATATCGGAGCTCCCAGGTACAGGATTGTAGTTACCGCAGAGAACTTTAAAGTGGCCGAGAAAGTGATGAATAACTGCGTCGAGAAGATCCAATCAGCAATAGAAAAGCAGCACGGCACATTCAAGTTTACACGGGAAGAATCTAAAAAATCCCATCAGCAATAAATGACAGGCCAGCGGCATGAAACACCTGATAAGAAAGTGCCCAAAATGCGGCCTTTATACAATGAAGTTGCAGTGCCCAAAATGTTCCATCGCAACTGTTGATCCCCATCCTCCAAAATATTCTCCTGACGATAAGTATGCCAGCTATAGAATAGCTGATAGATATGTTCAGCATAACAGCATCAACATCAGCGGCAATAGCAGCATGGATAAGTCCAACGCAAGTTAGAAATAATATTATTATTAGAAGTATCAGATACAAATTGTACTCAATCGAGATGGATCCTGACTCATTATTCGGCATTACAAGATATTCTATGCCAGGAATGGCTCTTGTTCTCCCCAGTGTCCTTGCTCGTTTATCATACCTTGACGTTAATTCTGGAGGTCTAAATTATTGGCTGGCTTGAATATTGCCATAGCTGGCGCCGGCGTGGCAGGAAGCTATCTGGGTCATATGCTGCAAAAGATGGGCCACAATGTAGAGGTTTTTGAGTCTTCTAAAAGGGAAAACCACTGGGCAGTTTGTGCTTGGGGTGCATCAAGGCACATGCTCGAAAAATTTTCAGTCCAAGCAGATCTTGACTTTGACGACTATATCTTTCATGTCGGCAAATCGCTCAGAATGGATCTGCCAAATAACTCGGTCGAATACCTGGATCTCATAGGTTTGGTAACGTATGACAAGCATAGATGGGAACATGACCTTTTAAAAGATGTAAAAGTGACATATGGTGTCAGGTGCACTTCTGATACTTTTCCATTCGAAAAATACGATTACATAATTGACTGTACAGGCCTTCATCGAACTCTCCTGCCAAGATCCGAGCAGGACTTTCTTATACCAGCATACGAATACCTTCTGGAAAATGTAAAGGGAATTGACGAGTTTCAAGTAATTGCATATGCTGGGGCAAGTGGATATTTCTGGTATTTTCCCCTTGACAGGGGCCGCGGATACATGGGTGCAGGAGATATTAAGAAGAAATATTTTGGCGTAAAAGAGTTTTTTGAGCAGCACCCTGAAGCCCAGATTGTGCGCAAGATTGGAAGGCCGATACGTCTGGCCCCTCCAAAACGCATGGAGCCTTTCTTTAGCGGCAAGGTTATAGGAGTAGGCGAGTCCATAGGCTGCGTCTTTCCAATGCTAGGTGAAGGGATAATTCCATCTCTAATATGCTGCGACATTTTTCTGGACGTCCTTGGCAACTCTGCTAAGAGCGGAGGAACTGGAAACGGAAAGGGCGGAGGAAAATTCGATACCAATCGGTACAGGAAAATGGTGCTGGATAGATTTGGATACTATGACGATGTTTACAGAATAATAAGACTCAAGATGGAAGGAAAGCTAAGCACCATAAAGCACATGGGGCTTATGATGAGCATGTATCGCCATATGAAAAAAGAGGAAAAGCGCTTTGGGTTTGAAATCAGCCTAGACAAGATGACCCGGCTGGTCAACGCCCTCTGAGTATAGTATTATGTTTGTTATGTTATATTACATAGCGCTTCTCAAGTTCCATGTATTTTTGGAGCTCTACTAGCTCGTTGAAATCTTTGAACGTGACCATGAACTTGCGCCAGTTCCTAGTCGATCCTGTCTTTCTCAGCTCGGTAAAAACCTGCTTCATAGCATAGGTAGCACTGTACAGGCCCGAGAGTGGAAAGACTGCAATTCTGTACCCTAATTTGAATAGCTCGTCAGCTGTCAGATTGGGCGTGATTCCATCCTCTATCATGTTTGCAACAAGGGGAGCATCCACCTCCTTGGCTACCCTGGCAAGTTCCTTGACTGACCGTGGTGCTTCGACAAAAATTACGTCAGCCCCCGCCTTGCAGTATGCCTTTGCCCGGTTTATCGCTTCGTCAAGGCCTATTGGAGCACGGGCATCGGTCCGTGCGACAATAACAAAGTCCTTGCTGCTCCTCGCTTCAATGGCAGACCTTAGCTTTTGAAGGTACTGATCCTGCGAAATGACATCCTTGCCGGTCATATGGCCGCATCTCTTTGGCCAGGCCTGATCCTCAAGAAATATGCCTGCTGCGCCGGCAGCTTCAAGGTCTCTTACAATCTTCCATACATTGAGAGGGTTGCCATATCCCGTATCTGCATCGACCAGCACCGGGACACCGACTGCGCGTATTATACGCCTTGCATTGCTGACTGTTTCACTAGAATCAAGAAATCCAAAATCAGGCATGCCAAGCAAGGCGGCAGCAGAACCATAGCCTGTCTGGAACATTGCATCAAATCCTGCCTGCTCTGCTATCTTGGCGCTCAGAGCATCAAACACGCCGGGCAGAACAATCAGCCCATCTGTCTTCTCGATGCGTCTCTTTAGTGAAAGTTTCCCTTGGCCTTTCATTTGCAGCAGATGGCATTCACGAACAATTTAACTATATGCTCAAGCAGTCGATGATCTACTTCGCATCGAGTGCTCAAGTACCAATCACCCTGACCATTTGCAATGTGTTTATTTGTTCTTCCTAGCTAATCCACAGGCCACTGGCCAGGCGTTATCAACTCCACCAGATTTCTAGCAGGGTCTCTAAAGTAGATTGACCTTGATCCGCCCTTCCAAGAAACTTCAGATTCAATATTGATCTTGTGGTCTGCCAAAAGATTTTTCCAGCTATCAAAATCCTCGCTGCTCACCTCCAGAGCAAAATGTATTCCCGCAGTTGGAAACGTGATGCCATGTGTCGGCAGACTTGCATTATTTACAGATGTCTTTGAAGGATTGAATATCAAAAGCATGCTCTGTCCTGCCTTTAGAAAAATTAGCTTGTCATTTTCCTCTGAAACAAGAGGCAGGCCCAACAAGTTAACGTAAAAGTCTTTCATGCTTTCAATATTGTCCGAATAGATGCATGTCTCAATTACTTTGTTGATTTTCAAAGACCTTGCTTTGTTCATTCACAATAACTACTGACTATTCCTTTACTTGTCTATTCATTCTTCTGCTTCAGGAGCTTGGGTAATTTCATACGAGCCATCAGCATATTTTGTGAGCTCGATATTGCACCTTCTGCACGAATAATATTTTGTTGGTGGATCATGTGCAACTGAACCATTTAACCAGACCATCAATGCCCCGCACTGCGGACAATTCATTGTCATGTTTGACGCTCGCATAGATAGCTGGCTGGAGACAAATAAATATGTTTTATGAGAGGATCACGGCCAGAATGCCAAACTGAAACAATTTAATTTAGTTTAATTTAATTTGATTCAATCCAGAATCAACAATTTTTATCTTTATCATGCTAGCAAATAGCATAATGATAATATCAGATAGCGATGGAGAAGAGCTAGTAAGGCTTGCCAGAGAGGCTGTATCAAAGTATCTTTCAGACTCGACCATCATCCAGAAGGACATGCACTCAAGCGCGTTGGCAGAAAAGGCGGGAGTCTTTGTCACTTTAAATTACCTTACGAGAACCAGGGAGGAGCATCTGAGGGGTTGCATTGGCTTTCCTCTGCCAGAGAAGAGTCTTTACCACTCAGTAGTAGAGGCTGCAATAGCTTCAGCCACCCAGGATCCACGTTTTCCACCAGTCGACATGCACGAGCTTCGCAACATCTTATTTGAGATAAGTGTCCTTACTCCACCTGTTGAGATCAAAGCAAAAAGTCCAGCAGATCGCAGAAACGAGATCAAGGTAGGAAGAGATGGCCTTATCCTGCGATGGACATATGGGTCTGGGCTTTTGCTGCCGCAGGTGCCAATTGAGCAGAAATGGGATATAGATGAATACTTGGCGAATATATGCTACAAGGCAGGGGCACCGCCTGACACATGGCTGATTCCTGATTCAAAACTTTACCGGTTTGAGGCTATTATCTTTAAAGAAATCGAGCCTGGAGGCAAAGTTGTACGGGTCAATATTGCTTGACAGTTCTTTATTCGCTCAAGCGGGTCCAAGTCTGTGAATCTTGGATTGAACAGGATCAAGTAATTTAGGTAAATCTGGCCAGCCGTTTCTTGTCCATAGTAGCTTGCTTCCCTAGCATTATATAATCAACTCTGGCTAAGAGCCTCTTGGGTTCTGTCAGGATTGAGTAAGGCGTACCTCGCTCCATATGGAGTCGGTTTGGGCCATGCAAGCAGGCTTGCAATGGTCGCAGAGCAGCTCCACATTTCAGGAGTAGAGACAATGTTCTCTTCATTTGGAGAAGCCGTGCGATACCTTACAATGCATGGCTTTGACTGCAGTATCAGTCCTGAAGTAGAGTTTGCATGGAGCATGGAGGGCGGCTTTTCGGTTAAGGATAGCATTGCAAATATCCCCCGCTGGTTTGTCAATTTTTCAAAACAGATGGTTCATGAATCACACAACTTGGCCAAGTATGATCCCGACATAATACTTTCAGACTCCAGGCTATCTCCCATCCTGGCAGGCAGGCTTTTGAAGGTGCCGTCAGTTGTGGTGCTAAACCAGATAAAGCTGCTATTATCGCCACGACTCAGAGAGTTTAGGGCCGCGAGGATATTTGAAAGAATGAACGGCGAATTCCTTGGCGTAATATGGGCAGCTGCAGACAGGATTCTTGTCCCCGACCTCCCTCCGCCATTTACCATAGCCGAGCACAATATCTGGGAGATAAGCTCTGTCTCTTCAAGGCTTGAATACATTGGGTTTACGACCCCAAGACACCTCACAAGTAAAGAGCAGATAGACAAAGTGGCCAGGGCACTTGAGTTTGATACGTCCAAGCCCATAGTATTCATACACATCAGCGGCCCTCATCAGACCCGCATGCCAGTCATCAGGACAGCCATTGAAGCATGCAAGCTATTTGGTCCAGGAATCCAGTTTGTAATTTCGGAAGGCAGGGCAAAAGGCAAGATAGAGCCTACAAGGGTCGCGCACTCTGGATGGTATTATGAGTGGTGCCCTGTGCGCGACGAAATTTTTGCAATGAGCAGTGTCATCGTATTGAGAGGTGGACATGTTGCCATTTCTCAGGCAATCCAGCTTGGCAAACCGATTGTAACAATACCTATAGACAATCATGGCGAACAGCTTGGTAACTCAGAGAAGGTCGTCAAGCTGGGCCTTGGAATAATGCTTCGGCAAAAAAGCCTCACAGCAGACCAGATTGCACGTGCAGTACATGAGGTAATTCAAGAACCAAAGTACAGAGAAAAAGCAATGGATATGATGAAGCTTGCAGCCAGCCTAAATGGAATCGATAATATCGTGAAGATAATTCGGTCCTATCTTTGACAGGCTGATCAACCTTATGCTCTCTATTGATTGTTTAACAATACTGGCCAGTTTCTTCTCGTAGTTTGTGCTTGTATAACTTTTCTTTGATATATCACGGAGATTGAGATTAGATTCCTGGCTAAGGATCAGATCTTTTTTTGCGTCAAATCCTCCGACAGAATTCAAATCAGATAAAAATAGCAGAGGTAGCCACGGCACTTTTCCCTCTGCGACGACCTGCTTTATGATGGATTCTATGAACCATGCGGGATGGATGGCCGCAGAAAGTGGAAGGGCAACCCTTTCAGTTGACAATGAGGTTAAAATCATGCAACGCGCATGCTCGGCGAGCAATGGAACGATTTTGTTGTTGACATCTTTTGGTAAGCTGAGCCGAGCTAGCCTAACTTTTCCTTCTGCAGTATCGATCGCCTCCAATATCCTGACAAAAATCTTGACATTTTGCCGCAGGTTCTGCTCCCCATCATAAAAGATGAAAAATTGAGGCACAAATCCTGACTTTACAGCAAGATAACAAGACAGAGCAGACAAAGGTCCATCAACTCCGCAAAATATTGCTTGTCCGAGTGAGCCATACGGCAGGCCTCCGCGCCCTTGACTGGAGCTTATCCAAACATATGCTGACCTCCATCCAACGTATGATCTAACCAGCCTATCGGCTTGGTCGGCTCTCTTTGCAGGTCTGGAGCCGGCTGAGGAAAGTTCGGACGTTAGTTTTCCTGATGTGAAAAATTCTACGTCCCTTCCTGCATAATCAATGGTAGTGTCTGCTATGTCCACCCGGACACAGAATTTCTCGCCACGCAAGATCGATTTTTTTGCAACATCGACAATCGCTGATGACAAACTTGCAAAGTCCTTTCTTACAGCTCTTGCCACTGCCGCCCTTTCTATGCCAAACAGTCCTGCCGCTATGGAGGCGGATTCGACAGGATCAGCTGTCCAGAATGCAACGCAATCCTGCTCAAAGACTACATCGCTAACTGCAATCTTGCGGGCAGCAAGCTTTGAGCGAATAAAGCTAGCAAGCTTTTTCCTGTCATTTGTGTTGCATAGCGCAGAAGGATAAACCAGTAGCACATTATCGAACAATGGCTTTCGCAATTACGGCATAGTCACAAGTCGACCCTTATAACTCAATTCAGCTGAAGGAAATGAAAGCCAGAAAGGAGATAAAAGAAACAAAGAAAAGAAGTTACGGGGTATTCCCCCAAGTCGGACGTTTTACCAGTGGTGCTTCTCGTCTGGAATGAGACCGATCTGTTCTCTTTCAAAGTATCTTTCCAGTTCTTGTGACCACTTCTCTCTTGCCGAGCCGCCTCCGAGCCCCTTTCTCCTTAACCAGAAGGCAATGACGCCTAGGAGGAACACTGCGAAGAGCATGGTGCCGAATATGTAGATAATGACGTCGTAGAACAGGGGGTCATATGTCGGCCCAATCTGCCCAATTAGACCTATGATGCTCATTATTTTATTGCAGATAAAACCTAAGATATATACATTTTGGTCAGGATATAGCAGGACTACAGGGTAGAGTAATTTTTGACATAAACCGCGTCAGGACCTCTGATTGTTTATAACCTCAATGGCAGTAGAGATGAGGATTATGTGTATAACCTATTTTGGAATCATCCTGTATTACGCGTTATCCCTTGATCACAGAAATGGATTCAAGCAGACGTCGATAAGCTTAAGCTTTTTTGCAGCAAAGTTATGTTTACTGGAACTACCTGCAAACACAGAAAATAGACAGACAAGAATCAAAAAAACAAAATGTAAGAGGGAAGTTATGTCGTCACTTGCTTTGAGCTTCTGCCCTTGAGGAAGAATGCTGCTGCAACGCCACCGAATATAGCACCAAGTGCTCCGACGTATATTGCCATCTGGCCTAGTGCGCTGTTTGGATCACTGATATTTGCCAACATTGCAGTACCAGAGCCAGTAGGAGCGTTACCATAGGTAGTTGATTCGGCGGATGTCAACCTTTTCTTGGCCAAGATAGTTAAGTCGCTGCATGTGCCTTGTGGAATATTCAATTGCTGACATTCTTGCAGTTGTTGCGGAGTCGCAGTTTGACCACCACCGCCTCCTGCAGAGTAGTATTGAGCGTGTGCATCGGACGAGGCTGCCACCACGACCATTAGAACTGATGTTACTAACGCGGAGGCAATTGCGATTGGCTTGTTCATTATTCTAACCAGACAGATTTCTAATATTTAACTTTTATGTGCAGGCCGGCTTTGTGGAAAAACTCGGCAATCGTCTATACTTTTTAAACAAAAACTTGACGCTGTTAAATTAGCTGCGGATTTTCATGTATCTTGTCGACTGTTGATTTGCGGCTGATTTTATGGCAGGGAAAAAATGGATGTTATGTCCGGGATGCCAACTCGTCCACAAACTTTACTTTATACCATTCTTTTCATATCCACAGGGGGAAGACTAAGTTAAGTCATATGAGTAACAAGGCCGGAAAGGCTTTTGTTTCTGGAGAATTGTTCAAGCGTGGTATCGAACGAGATGATATGGGACGGACGTCAGGAGTTAATCAAGATCAGTAGAGCTAAACAAGTCGGTTATATTCACGTGTTTGCTTCTCATCCAGATATGGGACACACTTTTGATGTGAAGGCAGACCGTGCAAAATACAGTGGTGACAAGTCAGAAAATCAATTTGTAGTCTTTGTGTCTTTGGGTTCGGTTAAAGGAAATGGGAGTCCGTCATTTTGGATTGCAAGAAAAAATGAGGTTGGAGAACTTGTTAAAGAAGTTCGTAACTACTACCGCCCTGATCCTCGGAATAACGAAGCGAGATTTGGAAGAGATTGGCTTGATAAGAAGTGATGGAAAGATAATTGGAAGATATTCACATATTATGAGACAAAGAACTAAGATTCTCCATCAAGACACCTTTATCCAGCAGATATTCTTGCCGTTTGACAGCCAGCTAAACCCATTCATTTTAAGTATGTCATTAATCTCTCGCCACTCCTGCTTTTCAACACAGCATTTTTTGCTTCAATTTGACATAATAAGCATCAATCTTTTATTGTTGGACGACTATCATCTATTCGAGAGGGTAGGGCTTTCTAGAGGCCCGCACTTGACATCTAATAAATGCGAGTGTGAGAAGTGTCAGCCGTGGAGGCACCTCTGCGCCAATCAAGGCGTATCATCTCAAGGCGTGGTGGTACTGCCAAATGTCCCGTGAAGTCCATTAGGACAGTCGGGCAATATCTCCCCTCTCAAGTTTACGATTGTATTCTGGATACAAAATCAACAGATATTCAAGCTCATTCATTTCTTTCTTGAATAATCACAAAAATATTGAGGCAGAGTATCTTTAGCAGCACTTCATTCTGCTGAGCTATCGTCTTTGCTCCTTACATTATCTTTGAAATTTGTCTTGAGTATGTAAAACGTAGTTTCTACATTGCCTCTTTTGTGGTAATGCTTCATGAAGCCTTCTCTATGTGTTCCAAAATAGTGCAACATCTGTGCCAAGCACGAGCTCCCCTGACAAGCTTGCAACTTTACAGGCTGAGTTCATTAATTCAAGCTTCTGAATTTCCATTTGTACATTGCATAGTTCTCCAAGTCTTGTCCCGAATCAAGTAACATTTAAGATATGCAATCGCCTGTTGACTCGCAGGTTAAAAGAACACAATGGCACGAATTCATGTTCATACTAGAGGTAAATCTCACTCCGTTAGGCCTATCGCAAAGAGTCATCCATCGTGGATAAGCGAGAATCCTGATCAAATTTCTGCACTTGTTGTCAAGATGGCAAAGGACGGGACAAGTCCGAGTGAAATTGGAGTCAGACTCAGAGACGAGCACGGAATCCCTCTTGTAAAGTCGGTCGCAGGCAAAACAGTCACAAGAATTCTGGCTGAGAAAGGGGTGCTTGGTGAGATGCCTGAGGATCTAGACAAGCTTGTACACAAAGCCGTCGGTCTGCAGAAGCACCTGAAGACACACAACAGCGACCACCGAAACGTCAGGTCGCTTGAGCTTGTAGAGGCCAAGATCCACCGCCTGTCAAAATATTACAAACGCATAGGCAAGCTGGCTAAATCATGGAAGTATGCAGCCGTGATAGCTCAGCTAGAATAATAATAACAACAAAAGAAAACAAGATAGGTCACGCATCTAATGGAAGGAACCTCGACAGAGAAACCGAAATTCCAGCAGGCGCTAGAACCCTTTTGTGAGAAAATACGTTCTGTAGCTGACGGAAGCGATATTTCTGTTATAACCCATCTTGACGCAGACGGAATAACTGCGGGAAGCATCATGGGTGTTGCGCTAAAGAGGCTCGGGGCAAGATGCAGTGTCCGGACTGTTTCTGACATGAACGAGTCTGTCATAGAGAGGATGAAGGCAGAAGGGCGCGACTTTTACATCATCACTGACCTTGGCGGCGGGATGGCAGCTAAATTCCAGAAGGCACTTGGCAAAAAGTGGCTAATCATAGACCACCACCAGATCCCTGACGAGGAAATGATTACAGACGATGATAACAGAATTCTCAATGCCTGGAAATACGGGATAGATGGGAGCAAAGATGTATGCTCAGGGGGAATGGCGTATCTGGTAGCCAGTGCGTTAGACAAGAAAAACAAAGACCTATCCTGTATTGCAGTAGTATCGGCAGTAGCTGACAGACAGGATCAAGGGGAGAAAAAGTCGTTCACCGGACCCAACCTAGAAATTTTAAAGGCTGCCCAGTCTGCCGGGCTTGTGCAGGTCGAGATGGACATGATGCTTACAGGCAGAGAAACAAGGCCTGTTCATGAGGCGCTTGCATTTACATCTTTTCCGTTCATAGAAGGCCTTACGTGGAACAGAGAAGCTTGTTACTCTCTTTTAAAGAATGCAGGAATAAGGATGAAAAATAATGGCAGGTGGAGGGTTCCTGCCGAGCTATCGCAAGAAGAAAAAAGCACAATTCTTGATGCTGTGGCAAGGTTTGTCGCGACATACACAAAGTCAAGCGCAGCAGCAACCAAGATAATAGATGACATGATAGGGTATGTCTATACCCTCGCTTGCGAAGACAAGAGGAGCCAGCTGCGTGATGCCAGAGAATTCTCGACTATGCTCAATGCTTGCGGCAGAATCAGAAAGGCAGGCGTAGGTGTTGCAATATGCATGGGTGATAGGAATGCAATGCTGACAGAAGGCGAAGAAATAATTCAGTCATACAGATCGGCTCTCCGGAATTACATCTCTACCATATTTGCAGAAAAGTGGAGGATTGCCGATGAAAAGGGTAGCATAGCGTTTGTTAATGGCGAGGGCTTGGTGCCTGAAGACATGCTGGGTGCAGTCTCTTCCCTCTTGAGCGGATCCCCTACGTTGCAGGGCAGGGTCCTGTTTGTAAGGACACGGGCCAGTGATTCAACTTATAGGTTCTCTTCACGCAAGTGCACAGGTTGCACATCTGAGGTAAATCTGGGTGTAGTAATGCGGGAATGCTCAGCATCCCTCGGTGGAACAGGCGGAGGTCATCACTCGGCCGCAGGCTGCAGGATTCCGCTTTCTGCACTTGAAGACTTTATGGCTGCATTGAGGCTGAGGGTGAGCGATGCAAAATTTGCCAAGGCCGCTTGAAATACATGTCAACATTGCCATAACATTTTCCTCTACTCAGGAAATGAATTCGGTAATGAATGCATTAATACCAGACAATGTCAACTTTCCTTCCGGTTTATCTATGAGCATCTTTCCATCCAAAGCAGGCAGCAGAAAGAAACGACTGCAAAGCGGAAGCCGCTCAAGAACTGTTGTTATCAAGTTGACCAGTACAGGTCAAGTCAGCACTCTTGTTAACACCCTCGATGAATTGCTTGAACATGCTTCTGTTGCAAGTAAGGTGATTCACTAGTGCTTGATCCAAAGCTGCTCAAAGAAAGCCCCGATACCATAAGGGAAATGCTTCAGAAAAGAAAGGCCGACTTTCCACTCGACGAGCTTGTCTCACTCGATAGGCGACGGCGCGAGTTAATTGTAGAGACGCAGAAGGTAAAACATGACAAGAACACCATTACAAACACCATAGCCTTGCTCAAGAAAGCGGGCAGGAGCGCGGAAGGCGAGCTCCAGAAAATGAAAGAGGTCTCGAAGTGCATAGAAGAGCTGCAGCAGGAGCAGAATCAGGTGGAGGCAAAATTCCATGACTTGGCCATGCTTGCTCCAAATCTTTTGGACGAATCCGTTCCTATAGGAAATGACGAGAAAGACAACAAGATCATCAGAGAATTTGGAACAATCACAAAGCCCGCGTTCACCCCAAAGGATCATGTGGACATCGCTACAGTGCTGGATCTGGTGGACATTGAGCGGGCCGCAAAAATCTCCGGCTCGCGATTTTACTTTCTGAAAAACAAGCTTGTAATGCTCAACCAAGCGCTGATACACTTTGCCTTAGACTTTCTTTCACAAAAAGGCTACACCCCCTTACAACCACCTTTCATGATAAGAAAAGAGGCCATGGAAGGTGCAGTAATCATGGGTGACTTTGCAGATGTTATCTATAAGGTAGAGGGAGAAGACCTTTACATGATCGGCACGTCTGAGCATGCGCTGGCAGCAATGCACAAAGACGAGATTCTGGATGGCAAAACTCTACCCATAAGGTATGCTGGCTTTAGCCCTTGCTTTAGAAAAGAAGCAGGAGCTCACGGCAAGGACATGAAGGGGATATTCAGAGTCCACCAGTTTGAAAAGGTCGAGCAGTTTGTTTTCTCTCGTCCGGAAGATTCAAGGCAGGAGCATGAAAGGATGATAGAGAATTCAGAATCATTTTTCCAGAGCCTCGGCATTCCACATAGAGTTGTTCTGCTCTGTTCTGCAGATACAGGCAAGGTCTCGGCCAAGACATACGACATTGAAGCATGGATGGCAGGTCAGGGCGCATACAGGGAAGTCGTATCATGCTCCAACTGCCTTGACTACCAAGCTCGCAGGTTATCTATAAGGTTCAGAGACAAAACAAACGAAGAAACCAGACTTGTACATACGCTGAACGGAACTCTGGTTGCAACTGAAAGGACGATGGTTGCAATACTTGAAAACTACCAGACGGCAAATGGTACAGTGGAGATCCCTCAGGTCCTTCAAAAGTACATGGGGGACCAAAAAGAGATATCGCTGCAATGACTCGGCGCACAATATATATTCTGGGCGATTGAGTTTGACTGCTGATGGTTAAAGGAGCCAAGAAAGGTGGACGGGTCCGCGACAAGTGGCGTGACAAGCAATGGATTATCGTAAACGCACCGTCTGCTTTTGGAGGAGGAGCGCTAAATTACATTCCTATTACTGATCCGGTTCAAGCCCAAGGCAGGGTCATAGAAAATACGATGTATGACATCATGAAACAGGATCCGACCCAGCATCAGACCAAAGTGTTTGTCCAGATTGATAAAATCAATGACGGGGTAGCAAGCACCATATTCAAAGGCCATGAATATGCAAAAGAATTCCTGCGAAGCCTCATACGGAGAGGTAGCTCAATGATAACATTCATGCATGATTATACAACCATGGATGGCTACACTTTCAGGGTTGCTGTAGTCGCATTCAGTCAGAGGAGGCTCAATTCGTCAAAAAAACATGACATCAGAATGATATCTCACAGGATTCTTTCATCCAAGATCCCCAAGCTGACAGTCGACCAGTTTGTCCAGGAAGCAACAATGGGCAAGATGAGTGCAGACATCCTCGTAGAGGCCAAGAAAGTGGCATCAATTAGGCATATCGGGATCAAGAAAACAAAGCTGATTTCGACAAAGGAATCAAGGGCCATCGAAGATGCCAAGACTGTCGAGGTGGCAGGAAGCGAAACGCAGGCTCCGGCTCCAGCAGTCTGAGCCCCAGCCTGTTCTTTAGCATCAAGATAGTTGATAGATAGGTAGATACCTGGCTGCACAGTATTGATTGATCTACAAAAATGGCAGAAGCCGCGAAATTCTCCAGCGCAGACATTAGCTTTCTGGTACATGCCACCGAAGACAAGGACAGGGTATCGCAGGCAGTATCTGAGTCTCTAGGGGTTGCAGCTGAGAGGTTTTCCTTCTCCGAATCCGAGGGGCACTTTGGGAACAAGATTCTGCTTGCTTTTGCAACTATAGAGGCAAATTCTGCCACAACCCTCGTTAGCAGGATTGTCTCGTCCCTTACCACATCTGATAAAGATACCCTTGCTCGCAAACTTGACCAGTATACAGATGAAAAAGGTAACCTGTACATTCGCTTGGATAAACAAAAGGTCATGCGCCGCAAAATCTCGCTCTCTGAATCAGATTCAATAAGGGTAAGGTTCAGGCCGATACGCAGGTACAGACCAGGCAGCAATGTCCAAACTTACAGGGGGCTACTATCTTTTACAGAATAGACCTCTGCATAAAGGGAGATGCTCATAATATGGCCAAGCTGGCTCGCACGATAGGAATCAGCAGGATTGGAGCGGAGTTTGGCGATAGCACTCAAGCCAATATAATATACAGAGTCACCACCAGACCCGAAGGGGCAACGAAGTATCCGTACTTGGTAGTTTCGCATCTGGATAAGGGCGGAAATTTTGGGGCAGACCTTGTTCAGGTCAGAGACCCAAGGTTTAGAGATAGACAGCTTAGAAAAAAGGCAAGGAGCGGTCTTGGAATTGAAGTTTCTACTTACCCATTGCGTAAGATGAATAGCTATGCTGTAGCCAAGTGGTTCAGCGATGTGAAAGAGTTGTATTCGTTCTGCAAATCTTCAGGATGTCAGCTTGTACTTGTCAGCGAAGCCACTTCAATTTATGAAATGATCTCAGGCGCATGCTTTGATTCTATCCTCAAAAACTGCAGCATAGATCCCAAGCGATACTGGCAAGAATTACAGAGTTGGCTTGACCTTAAATTGCAAAACAGGGTGTATCTCTGATTGTTAAACAGAAGAGACAAGCGAAGGTATCTTGCCATAATTAGCAATTCACAACCTGAAATGGCGCTCAATGCTTTGACGAAGCGAAACTCGGAGCTCTTTGGACACGTTGCAGCTCAAAAAGCTTCAATAAAGTTGGTACGTACAGTTGGTGCTGTTACCATAATTCGCTGCAGCCTGTCGCGCATAGATGATATATTGGCGAGCATAGCCTTGACCGACCCAGCAATGGTAACGCTTGATATATCGGGCAGTATCAAGAGGCTTGCCAAGCGTGTAGAAGGATTTTCTGCCAATTAGACATTTTAAGTCAAGTAGACATTCTTTGCTTGCGATTCTGTTGTTTGCTTTCTGCCAATCCTTTTAGGTAGGCCGCCATTCATTTAATCGAGGAAGGTAAATTCTCCTGATTTCTAGAAATGGTAGATCTAGAAGTCGTCTCGTAAATCGCATTGTAAGGCAATAGATCTATGGCCATTCGTAAGGTCAAGCATGTTCCGATGCTGCAATGGATTTTTTCTGCATCCTGACTATTTATGAGACAAGTTCTAGTAATCAAAGAATAGATTTGGATCTAATTAATTAATCAATTAGTTACGAGTCATTCGCTCTGCGGCGCATCCATGCTCTTGAAAACAAACAGGGCAAAAGAATGAGCCGCATATACATCGATTCAGATTTGGATTAGGTAAACAGCACACGTAGCATAAAGCTGGCATAGGCATTGCAATGGTATGTGATATATCTTCATCTTGTTCTTCAACTTGCTGAATATGTTGATCATTCAATTTAGGGCTGCTCATATTCTGTTATAGTACGAATACAGCAAACATAATGATGCTATAAATCTAGTGTGAAAAGCGTGAAAAGAGATCGACAAAGTATTAGAATCAAAGCACTCCAATTATTATAAAAGCACACGTATCAGTCCAGGAAAGGGATAATTTATCGTCCTAGTGCAAGGTTTGCCATTATAAAAATTAGAGCAACCTGAAAAATTCCTTGGCTTCCAGAGATTTTTACATTTCTCATTCCCTATCTGATAATTCTATCTCTGTCCGGGTCCCTTTTTCTTACTTCGAGATATACCTTAAGTTCGGTAGGCAGAATCATTCCAAAACCCTGTACTGACAGGATAACCACGATTACAACAGCTGCTATGATAAATGGGGATGAAAAACTAAGTATTCCCATTCTTTGGGCCATATTAATCCCAGAAGTGATTGCGGCAGTAGCCAAAGCGAGCATTAGGAACAACATTACTGGAACTAGCTTCTTGAGAACATGGGTACGTGAATCAGGTTCAAGTCCCCTGAGAACTCTGCTCATGACTATGCCCATAAAGAGGTCAATGCCGGTCCATGTTCCACCTGTCAGAACATGGACGTAATCCAAAGCCAAGATATTTCCGAAAGCGCTGTAGCGAGACCAATGAGAGGAACTGCCAGCGTTATTATGGAATATGGCGATACAATTCTATTGCTATCAGTAGAAGTTCTATTCTCAGGCAATTATTTAGACTAACACTTTCGACCTTAAATAAACTCAGTACTGCATGATATACAAAAGCCTCATAGAGACATTTCTAGTATTTTAGCATCAACCTTGAATCCAAATGGTTGTATCTGAATTGAAAACATTGGCTAATAATTCAGCATATCATTTGACATCGTAAGTAGCCTTTTCATCTATCCGATTTATAGGCATGGTTTTTTCTTGCATTTTTCCTTCTTTCATAACTAGATAGCATAACAAGACTCAGAATATAGTAAGATAGCAAGTATCTTCAATTGATAAATAAAGATCTGCTATCTTGGTTGCGATGGTAAAAAAGAACTTTGGCAGTTCATCCAAGATAAGGACTATGATGATAGCAGCTACAATAGCTGGAGTATTGATCTCGATAGCATTTTTGACAATACCACATTCAAGCGCAGGAACTGCTCTTGCAATTCCCTGACCTACCAAAAACGGAACGCTTGCATTTGGCAGCAACATGACCATGCAATCTGAAAATACTACGGGCACTGCTGGCGTGACTAGTACTACTGCATCCGGCAACAAGACATTTTATATATTCAGCTCAGAAGTTGATGTAGGAAACTTTACAGTTGGAATACCAAATGATGTCTATTCTCTGCCTATTATGGTCGTAAACAAAGGTGATAACGTCACTGTACACTTCAACGTAGACAAAGGAGGCTCACCACACACATTCATAATAGATGCACCCTACAATATCAACAAAGACATCAAACCTGGTCAGAATGCAACTGCAACGTTTACAGCAGACCAGCCAGGAATATTCTGGTATTATTGCAAATACCATGAACCGGCAATGAAAGGACAGCTAGTTGTGATGCCATAAGCAAGCATTTCTTTTATTTTTAATATACTGTAGCTTGCTATTACTCAAATCTAGTCGAAAGCATCGCTAGCCTGCAGACGCATGGCGTAGACCATCTTTACGTACAGAAGTTGCCAGCGTAGAAGGACGGTTAGACCTTGCATGGATTTTCGACCTTTGATAATCATTTTGGATTTGTCATGGACTGCAAAATTGTTTTGTGTAGCACATGCTTGTATAGCAGACAAGTTACTTTCTGGGTGGTCACCAACGCTTTTAGGTTGGTTCTCCGTTTCAGACCGTTGGGGATGAGGTAAGTTCGCTGCTCCAGGCTGAGTTAAAAGCGATGAAGATCTCGCGACGAACCGACCCAAATTCATATCTATTACCAGAAATGTTTATCACCAATGGATCCTTAACTCATTCAGATAGAACAGGAACGAAAACTGAAATCTAGTAGTGAAGTGATTGGATGGAAATAATCTACGACTACCCTCTGTATAGGCCGCCATCAGAAGCCAATTCAATGATCTTTCAGGTGACCCTTGGCTGCTCATTTAACAAATGCTCTTTTTGCAACATGTACAGGACGAAGGAGTATTCAGAGAGGCCATGGGATGAAATAAAGGCAGAGATTGACATGGCAGCGCGCTACTATCCGCAAACTACGAGGATATTCCTCGCTGATGGCGATGCATTGAACCTTCCCACAGAGAAGATGATCCAGATTTTGAAATATCTCTATGCAAACTTCCAACACATCGAAAGAATCTCCTGCTATGCGATGCCAAAGAACCTGCTGCAAAAAAAAGATGACGAGCTGGAGGCGCTCCAAAAAGCAGGTCTTAACATGTTTTACGTTGGAATCGAGAGCGGTAATGATACTGTCCTAAAAAAAGTCACCAAAGGAGCAACCTACAGCAGTATAGTTCGCGCCTGCCTGAAGGCAAAGCGCCACCGCTATACACTTTCATGCATGATTATTCTTGGCTTAGGCGGCAAGACATACACAACCGAGCATGCCAGAGATACGGCCCGAGTGCTGAGCGAAGTTGCACCTGACTATGTCGGTGCCCTCACTTTGCAGCTTGAAGATGGAATTTACGAGGAGTTTATGAGCAAATTCGGAGAGCCATTCATTGCCCTAGAAGATATGGATATTCTAGACGAGCTTCGGAGACTTGTCCAGGACTTCAATCCTGCTACTCCTGTAATATTTCGGGCAAATCATGCATCCAACGTCTACTCACTTGGAGGCACCATGCCCCAAGACAAAGAGAGGCTGCTTGCCACCATTGAAAGCCTCAAATCGCACCCAGAACTGCTCAAGCCAAAGTTTCTCCGGCGATTCTGACAGAATTCAGAATTAATTGTTAACTGCACTCGCATATCCTCTCAAATCTTTGAGACAGAAATTTGGTTTTATATTTATCAAAAGAATTATTAGCCTGCCTGAGCTCACTTCAACCAAAATGTACAGTGGGGAGCTGGAGGTTCAGGCCAAGCGAAAGGCGCTTGCCATTTTGCAAGATGAAATTACTAAAATATTAAACTCTGCAAGGGATTTGTCTGGCTTGGTAAATTCTGCTATCAATGGGCAAGAGAAAGACGTCCAAGCAAGCCTTGAGCGCATGAGGAACACAGAGGAAGAGGTCGAGAACCTTAGAAGAAAGATAACAAGAGAAGTTGCCGAGATTGGAAGCCTCATGACAAACAGAGAAGACATTCTTAGAACCGCCTACATCATGGATGACATTGCAGGATACATCGGTGGAATCGCATTCAGGCTTGCAAACATGAAGATGGCGAGCCTGAAGAAAGCCAAGTTTGACGAAGACTTGAAACAGCTTGTCGGAATGGTAGTTGATGTGATATTCAAAATAAATGAAATGGGACGCGCTCTGAGCATCAACCCTGCAAATGCAATAGATATGGCCCAAGAGGTCCAGAAACTAGAGATGCAGGTTGACGCAAAATACAGAGCCGTGATAATCAAAGCCCTCAACGAAATTAATGTGACAAAGGACCTTTTGCTTCTGAAAGATGCCGTGGAAGGGATAGAAGGCATGGTGGACAAGTGCCAAGAAGCATCCGATTCGTTTACCATTTTGGCTCTGAGCATGTAAGAGAAAATAAAATGGCAGAAGCTGGCAGTTCCATCACTGGAATACTTGTTGAAAACAGAATATTTATCCAATCTTTGACTGATTCCCGACTGCTCTTTGGCAGTGGCTATTATGGCAAACCTATGGGCATACCAAAGCCAAAGGGGCTTGACTTTGAATCCCCTCTGGTGCTTGACCTTATTGAAGGATATTATCTAGTTCAGAAGGGAAAGCTCAAGCTGGTGCAACCCGATAGTAGTCCTGTTTCACTCAAGGTCATCAAGGCTGTCTGCGAGAAACAATATGCAGATTTTGAATCCAAATACCTTGTTTTCCAGAACCTGCGCGATAAGGGATATGTAGTATCTCCAGGAATAAAATTTGGATGTGATTTTGCGGTATATGAACAGGGCCCCGGCATAGACCACGCTCCATATCTAGTTCAGGTTCTCAGACAATCAGACGAGATGACTGCAACGAACATCGTTCTTGCTGGCAGGCTTGCAACTACCGTAAAAAAGCAGTTTATTATTGCCATTCCAAAGGTCAGAGAGAAGAGAGTTGACTACGTAGGTTTTGACTGGTGGAGAGCATGATATCACAAACCAACCTGAAAGAGACAGCAGTTTGAAAAAAGTAGGTTGTTATTGTTTATAGTGCATGTCTGTCGTTGCCCATTATCTTGGCTAGTCATCATGTTGGCTGACAAATAACTTTTGTATCATACAAGCGTAGCCTGCTCGGTAGCAATATTTCCTTCCTGCTTTTGACCAAGACCAGAACCTTTGACGGCAGGCTTTGACGGGAGGTCAAACTTGACAAAGTTTTCCCCGGAAATCGTCAGGCGCGCACTATATTTTTCGGATCCTTGTTCAAGCCATCCTTTGTAGCGAATTGAATTCTTGATAATGTCAACAATGCTTGGTTTCTTCTCATCTACCTCTTCATAGCACGACAGGATTTCGCCATATTTTATCTCAGTCTGCCCATTGAATTTTGTCAAATAGTATACGAACACGGCAGTCTTTTCATAGTGGTTGCCAGGAGCTTTTTCTGCGTAAAATTCCCTCAATCCAACTTTGGTTCCATTTGCCTTGAGGTCAACTGGAATCGGCGGAAGCGTAATAGTCGAAGATTTCACACTGTGTTTTCCGTTGCCGCCGGCTGCATTGGATGAGGTAACAGTCTTTTCCTCAAGTGCTGCCTTTGGTAAAGTCTGAAGCTCACTTTGAGCAATCTTTTGGCTCAGACGCTGGGTCATAGCTTCATGAATTGCTGTCTTGAAAATCTCCTCGAACTTTTCCAAATGCTTGTCAACAAAACTTTCCTTTCCTTCCAGCTCTACAATACCATCTTTGACATTTATTGTGAACCTTGCTTCCGGAGCGCTCAACTTGCCATATACATAAAATCGACTTTTTAATTAAGTTGTCGGTACATTACCGTAATAGTGATACTTCAAGACATTCACTCGACGCCCTGCCGAGCAAAAACCTCGTGTCTGTTGAGCCTGCAACCGACGTATTTGAAAAATGCAGCGACTGTCTTAAATATAGACATGGCGTTTGACAATGACAATGGCATTTGTAGTAAAGAGGATGAGTAAAAGCGGAGTCTGGAATGCCGTGAGCTTGATCGACGAGAATGGGTCCTTCAGGGGCGAGGCTAGGTTCGCGACAAGAGAAGAAGCCCAGCGTTATATGGAAGAATATAAGAAAAGAATGAAAACTCCTCAGGAGATCAAGATCTTTGCAGAAAAGTTGCAGGATACTCGTAAAAAGTAAATCTCCAGTATTCGGCAACTGTCTTAAACAATAGCATTGCTGTCTGCATGGCTACCAATTGAGATGGAAAAGCTGCTTCTTTATATAATTCTCTTGCACAACGACCAAAAAAGCTTTATTCTCGTATGTCTAATTATCTGTGTGGTCTAGATTGAAGGTCTGCCAAACCTGCAAAGGAACTGCACTAATCCTTGCAGTCGAAACCGATGGCCAACTTTGTTTTGAAGAATGTCCCGACTGCAATTCACCTATAGAAAGATAAACAATAGGACCACTATAAGAGAAGGCACTTTGTAGAAATTCAACCAAAATTGGAATTCTGCTCTGTTATCTCCAGAAGCCCTTTGATTTTCTGCGCAATACTGTCCAACGCTTCATTTGAAGCCACCGTTCTGGCAGGCCACCTCCCATCTGGGCTATCGCCTTTGAACCTTGGGACTAAATGCACATGGACATGTGGAACAATCTGGTTTGCACTTGTGCCGTTATTTTGTCCCATATTGAACCCATCAGCACCCGTGGCAGAGACCACGGCCTTCGCAATAACAGAAGCAAGTGAATATAGCCTTCCTACCTCCGTAGAAGGCATCTGAAGCAAGGTCACATAGTGCTTCTTTGGAAGGACAAGTGTATGGCCCCTGCTTATTGGATATTTATCCATTATTGCAATGAAATCCTTGTCTTGGAAAACCTCAATGCAAGGAAGGTCGCCAGATATAATTGAACAAAAAATGCAATGCTTTGACATCTGTTCAAATTTGATCGATCTTTTACATGTTTATCTTTTTGCATTCCCGGGGCTTTGTGGATAAGTCATCAATTCACGCTCAATTAGCTGGCAAGCCGCCTGACTTTCTTTTTATGAGTTAGTACTTTTTCCAAAAACTCTTTCCCTGCCTATGCTGCCGGCTCAACAACGATATTGCGGTATTCGGGAAGAGGACTGCAACAGTTCGCCAGCATAGTGAGTTTTAAATATATGCGCATTCCGACTCTCTGTTATGGGAGAGACGCTTGAGCTTGAAAGTTTTGATATCAATTTCTCTTTTCGTTGCCCCAAATGTGATTACCTGAATGAAGAAGTTCCAGCCAAGGACCTTTCAAGTGGCAACGCTGAATGTGGCATGTGCGAGACAGTATTCAAAGTAGAAGGGCTAGATGCTGTCAAGATAACGGCATCGCTTGAATAGTAAGCACATCCATCCCTTTTTCTGGTCTGCCGTTCTCGATAACAGGCGCGAGGACATTTAACAAGTGCCAGAGCAAGAGCACTTCCTATACCAATCTTAAAATATGCAGCAACAATCCCGAATGACATGAAACTTCAGAGCAGAAATGTAGTAGAAGGTCCCTCCAGAGCTCCTCATAGAGCAATGTACAAAGCTATGGGTCTGACAGATACAGACCTGTCCAAACCCATTGTAGGCATATCTTCAACCTGCAATGAAGCAACACCTTGCAACATTCACCTGGGAGCATTGGCA
>Ga0070739_10000816_pt1 | contig 53363 bp, 42 predicted proteins | sample Coa_R1_7_FD_66445 | JGI IMG/M metagenome (GOLD analysis project Ga0070739, IMG submission 66445) | Surface soil microbial communities from Centralia Pennsylvania, which are recovering from an underground coalmine fire - Coalmine... | ecosystem: Environmental > Terrestrial > Soil > Unclassified ...
ACCCGAACAAGCTCCGCCACCGCTTGGGCCGCATCCCCTTCGATCATTTTTCCGGCCGAGCGAGCCGGCGGCGACTCGATTTTTTCCATCACCACCTTTGCCCCACCGGCGCCGACCGCTTTGGCGTCGAGGCCGAGATCGGCGAGCGTCAACACGGTCAGCGGTTTCTGCTTCGCCTTCATGATCCCCGGAAGCGAGGCGTACCGGGGCTCGTTTAATCCTTTCTGGCAGGTGAAGATCGCCGGAAGTCGAACATCCACCACTTCGATCGCCCCTTCGATTTGTCGATGGGCGACCCCCTTTTTCGTTTGCGGGTCGATCTCCAACTTGTTGATCCCGGCGACATGCGGAAGTCCCATTATCTCGGCGACATAAATTCCGACCGCGCCGTTGTCATCGTCGATCGCCTGTCGGCCGAAAAAGATAATGTCGTAGGAGGCCCGCTTCAGGGCGGCGGCGAGCGCTATGGCGACGGTGTAGCCGTCGCCCCCCTCGAAGGCCGGGTCTTTGATATGGATCGCCTGATCGGCGCCGACGGCGAGACAGGTTCGAAGCGCTTCGGCCGCCTTATCGGGACCGAGCGTCAGAGCGGTCACCTGGCCGGTCTTCAGCCGCTCTTTGATTCTCAACGCCTCTTCCACACCAAATTCATCGTAGGGATTGACAACATAGGTCAATCCGGTCCGGTCGATATCTTTTCCATCGGCGGACGGTTTGACCTTCGATTCCGAAGCGGGAACCTGTTTGATGCAAACAGCGATATTCATTCTTCCTCCTTAATCAGGAAAGGCTTCAATCCTTCCTTCGCGGTAGGGATCTGGAAAACCTTCCGGAAAGGCCCCGGCGGCGAGGGTGGCCATTTGCGGTCGTTGTACCGGCCAGGTATATTCTTCAAAAAGTTTTCCGGCGTAGCGCGGCTGCGTCGCCAGCAGTCTTCGTTCCGTCAGATCGAGGTTCAACGCCGTGCATCCGGTCACCAGACCGGTCCGGAAGTGTTGGGCGACGCGGGCCGCCAGCGCCGCCGATCGATCGGTTGCAGGAAAAAGGACGATCTCCGGCCGCCTGGCTTCAATCAAGTGAATGACGCGATTCTTCTCATGGAGAAGACGCCGGGATAGGGGGATCTCGGAAGAAAAAGCTGTTCGGAAAACGAGATCCGCGCCGTACGAGATCATCTCTTTCCCTTCGTCCGGAAGGGGGGATTGAGAATAGACCATGAGCCAGACGCCGAGCTGATCGGCCAACTCTCGCCCCTTTCCAAGAAGCTCCTTGGCAACTTGGGATAATGGGCCCGATTCCGCCTCCATGATGATCAAAAGATGGCTCCAGGTTTCATCGATGCGGGTGTCAGCCATCAGTATAGCACCTTCCCGAAGGAGATCCATTTTTCGACATGGATTGAAATGAGGTCTGAAGCGTTCGGATGAACCTTCTCTCACCGTGGCGCGCCATCTCAGCTGCTTTCCGGCGTGAATGATCGAACGCGCTCCATCCCCGCGACCGCTGAGCCGACGCTCTCCGGCGCCAGACCGAGATCGGCGGGAGACCATCGGGTGATCTCTTTTTTGGCCGCCTTCATGATTTTCATTGCATTGGCAATCCGGGGTGTGTTGCTGCCGGGAAGAATTGAGGCGAGGAGCGGAAAAGAGACATCGATCCCCACCGGTCCATCGTTTCCCTTCGCATGGAACTTCAATCCCCCTGGATCGAACGAGATTCCGTTCATCGAATCGACCGAAGGGATGTTGAGCGCTTCCGCGACCCGGTGGCCGATCGTCCCCTCGCCGCATAAAATCAGGTCGGCCTTCAACTTGGAAGCGGCCTGTGCCAGGGCAATGGCGGCGGCCGTGGCGTCGCCTCCGAAGAAGGAGGGATCGGAGAGGGCGACGGCCCGATCGGCCTCCAGGGCCAGGGTTTCTTTCAGCAGTGCCTCGGCGTCGGAAGAGGCGAGCATCAGCGTGGTGATCTCAACCGGTCCCTCCGTCCCCTTCCCTTGGCTTGCTTTTTCTTTGATTTGAAGCGCAAACTCCAGCGCGTTTCGATCGGCTGGATTGATGATCCGAGGACCCTTTTCGATGAGGGTCGCTTGGCTTTTGCTGACGCTGGCCTTGGAGAGATCCGGAACCGGTTGGATCAGGACGACGATTTGGATTTAGAATCCTCCTCTTTTCAGGACATCTTCCGCGATGACCAGCCGCTGGATCTCGTTGGTTCCTTCGAAGATCCGGTTGATTCGGGAATCGCGGTAAGCGCGCTCGACCGGATGCTCTCCCATAAAGCCGTTGCCGCCGTGGATTTGAACCGCCTTGTCGACGATTCGGTCGAGCGCCTCGGTGCAGAACATCTTGCAGATCGCCCCTTCCCGCGGGATCTTTTTCCCCTGGTCATACATCCAGGCAGTTCGATAGACGACCGATTCCATCAGGTAGGTCTCCGCCGTCATCTCCGCGATCATGAATTGGATCGCTTGAAACTGGGCGATCGGCTGGCCGAAGGCGACCCGCTTTTTCGCGAAATCGACCGACATCGCAATCAACTCCTTCGCACCGCCGATGCAGCCGGCGGCCAGAGAGAGGCGCGATTCATCGAGCGTCTGCATCGCGATGATGAATCCTTTGCCGATCTCCCCCAGAATGTTTTCCTTGGGGACGCGGACATCTTGGAAAACCAATTCGGCCGTGGCGGAGCCGCGCAGTCCCATTTTGTCTTCAATCCGATGGGCCGAGAAGCCGGGGGTCGTCGTCTCGACGATGAAGGCGGTAATCCCGCCACGGGCTTTCAAGGCCGGATCGGTGACGGCATAGACGACAACGATGTCGGCGATGTCGCCGTTGGTGATCCAGAGCTTCGTGCCGTTGAGGATATAGTGATCGCCGTCGCGTTTGGCGGAGAGCTGGATGTTCGCCGCGTCGGAGCCGGCGCCCGGCTCGGTGAGGGCATAGGCCCCCATTTTTTGACCTTGCGCCAGCGGGACGAGATATTTCTGCTTCTGCTCTTCGGTCCCTCCGAGGAAGATCGAGGTTCCCGCGAGACCGATGTGCGCGCCGAAGGTCACCGTCGTCGAAGCGCAGCCGCGCGAGAGCTCCTCCAGGAGGATGCAGTAGCCGGTCTCTCCAAATCCCGCTCCGCCATACTGCTCCGGAAACGGAATTCCGCAGAGGCCGAGCTCGGCCCCCTTCTTGAAAATCTCTTTGACCAGGCCGACATTGTGCTCTTTGTCGATCCGCTGGGCGATCGGTTTGATCTCGTTGTCGGTGAACTTGCGGATCATATCGCGCAGCATGTTCTGTTCTTCGGTAAAAGTGAAGTCCATTTTTTCTCCTGAAGGTGTAAGGGATAGGGATAGGTGGACATGGGATAAATGAACATGGGGTAAGTCGTCGTATCCCCTACCCCATCTTTATCTAATCCGTGTTCGCCTAACCCTCTCCTTTTATTTATCCTGAAACTTCGGCTGGCGTTTTTCCAGGAACGCCGAGATCCCCTCTTTCATGTCGCCGGTCTGGCAGATTTGGCCGAAGAGAGAGGCCTCCAGCGCCAGCCCTTGAGAGAGCGGTTGGACCGTCCCCTCTTGAATCGCTTGCATCGCCGCGGAGATCGCCTTTCCCCCCTTCGCGGCGATCTTTTTGGCGAGGCCGACCGCCTGCTTGAGCACCTCCCCTTCCGGAACGACTTTATTCACCAGCCCGAGCGCCTTCGCCTCTTGCGCATTGATCATGTCGCCGGTCAGGATCATCTCCATCGCTTTTGCTTTTCCGACAAGGCGGGTGAGCCGTTGGGTTCCGCCGAACCCCGGAATGATTCCGAGATTGATTTCCGGCTGTCCCATCCGGGCGCGGTCGCCGGCGACGCGCATGTGGCAGGCCATCGCCAGCTCCATTCCGCCTCCCAGGCAGAAGCCGGTGATCGCCGCGATGACCGGCTTGCGCATCTGCTCGATTTTGTCGAAGACCCCCTGCCCCATCCGAGCCAGTTCTTCGCCGCGGGTGGGAGAGGAGATCGAGGCGATCTCTTTGATATCGGCCCCAGCGACGAAGAGGGTTCCCGATCCGGCGAGGACGAGGACCTTCACGTCGTCATTTCCGGTGAGCTCACCGATGACTTTATCTAACTCCGTCATCAACGGGGTCGTCAGGACATTGGCCGGCGGATTGCTGATTGTCACCGTTGCAACGCGATCTTCCACAGTGTAGTTGACGAACTGATTCGCCAAAGTCTCCTCCTTTAGTAGTTGAAGAACCCTTTTCCGCTTTTCACGCCGAGATAGCCCCCCATGGCCATTCGCTTGAGCATCGGCGCCGGCCAGAAGCGCGGCCCGAGCTCCTTTGTAAGCGATTGCAACTCGGAGAGAACGACATCGACGCCGATCTTGTCGGCATAGTGCAGCGGCCCTCCCTTGTCTTGCGGAAATCCGGTGCCGGCCATCATGGCGATGTCGATATCGCCCGGTGTTGCGACCCCCTCTTGAAGGGAGATCACCGCCTCGTTGATCATCGGCATGATCAGTCGATTGACGGAGAAGCGCGTTCCCTTTTTCCCGGTTTGTTTCTGAATTTTGGAGATGATCGCCTCCAGCTCCGATTTCTTCTCCTCGCTGTATTGGTAGAAGCCGGCGCCGCTCTTTGTTCCGTATCGGCCGGACTGATAGAGCTCTTTTAAAATTTCGGCCGGCGCCACCCGAGGACCGTAGGCATCGTAGAGAATGTCAGCGACCTTCGCCGCCACGTCGATTCCGATCAGGTCAGAGAGAGTAAAGGGCCCCATCGGCATTCCAAAGGCGACGATCGCCTGGTCGATCTCCTTGGGAGAGGCCGCCCCTTCTTGAAGGGCCAGCGCCGCTTCATTCAGATAAGGCATCAAGAGGCGATTGACGAGAAATCCGGCACACTCCTGAACCCGGATCGGGATTTTGCGAAGGCTCTCGGTAAAGGCGACCACATCATCGATCGTATCCTGAGAGGTGCCAAGCCCCGGAATGACTTCCACCAGCTTCATCGCCGGCGCGGGATTGAAAAAGTGCATGCCGATCACCTTCTCCGGTTTTTTCGTTGCCGCCGCAATCGCGGAGATCGGAAGCGACGAGGTGTTGCTCGCGAAGATCGTGCTTTCCGGGCAGTTTTTCTCCAATTCCTGGAAAAGTTTTCGCTTCACTTCGAGATCTTCAAAGACCGCTTCGATGACAATATCGACATCGGAGAATCCGGAGTAGTCGGTGGCGCCGGTGACGAGCATCATCTTCTGCTCCAGATCGGAAGTAGTCATTTTCCCTTTGTCGACGCGGCTCTGATAGATTTTTCGAATCTCATTAATTCCTTTGTCGACCGATTTTTGATCGACATCTTTGAGAATCACCGGGAGCCCGGAATAGGTAATGACCTGAGCGATGCCAGATCCCATGATCCCCGCGCCAATCACCGCCGCTTTGTAAATGTACATCGAGAACCCCCAGAGTTACATTGTTCGTTTAATCGTCTTTACGATTCACGAGTAACGATTCACGTTTAACGATTACTTTCGCTCCAGCACCATCGCGGAGCCGAGGCCGCCGCCGACGCAGAGAGAGGCGACGCCGAGGGAGAGATTTCGCCGCTTCATCTCTTTGAGAAGCGTGATAATGAGGCGGGTGCCGCTCATCCCGACCGGGTGGCCGAGCGCAATTGCACCGCCGTTCACGTTGGTGATCTCCCGCTTTAGTCCGAGCGCCCGCTCGACCGCCAGATACTGCGCCGCAAACGCTTCATTGACTTCGACCAGTTGAATGTCCGAAAGAGAGAGATTCGCCTTCTTGAGCGCCTTCGGAATTGCCAACGCCGGGCCGATCCCCATCCGCTGCGGCTCGACGCCGACCGACGCATACGATCGGACATAACCGAGCGGCTGAAGTTTGAGCGCCTCCGCTTTCTCCTTCGACATAATCAAGAGGGCCGCCGCCCCGTCGCTGATCGGACAGGCGTTCCCCGGCGTGACCGTTCCCCCCTCTTTAAAGATCGTCGGATAGAGAGAGAGCATCTGCTCGCTCAGCGCCACGTTGATCCCTTCGTCCTGCGCAAAGATCTCCGGGGTGACCTCCTTGCCGGCGACCTTCTTCGGAATGGAGACCGGGACGATCTCTTCCTTGAATCTTCCTTCGCGGGTGGCGCGGAATGCTTTCTTATGACTCTCCACGGCATACTTGTCCTGCTCCTGACGGGAGATCTTAAACTCCTCGGCAAGGTTCTCCGCCGTGTAGCCCATAATTTGGCCGCAGAAGCCGTCGGTCAATCCTTCCCAGATCGAATCGATCATCATGGAGTGTTTCAGCCGATGGCCGAAGCGCATGTCGCGCGAGACGAACGGCGCGAGGCTCATGTTTTCCACCCCGCCGGCGATCTGAACGTCGGCATCCCCGGAAAGGATATTCTGGCAGGCGTTCACCACCGCCTGCAGTCCGGAGGCGCAGTTTCGCGCCACGGTATACGCCGGCGTCGTGATCGGCACCCCCGCCATCAGGCTGATCACCCGGGCCAAATTGGTGGCGTCACTGTATTGTCCGACGCAGCCGAAAATGACCTCCTCAATCTGAGCCGGATCGACCTGGGTCCGCTTGAGCACTTCGCGGACCACCAGCTCTCCCATCTTTTGATTCGTGATCTCTTTCAGGGCGCCGCCGAGATTTCCGATCGGTGTCCGGACCCCTTCGATAATCGCAATTTCTTTCATGCTGACTCCTTCACAGGGCGTGTTCCACCCTCTCTTTTTTTCATCTCTTCTTCGATTAAAATTCGCCGGAGAACCTTGCCAATAATCGTTTTGGGAAGCTCTTTTCTAAATTCGATCTCTTGCGGCACTTTAAATTTGGAGAGCTCCTTTCGGCAAAAGCTGATAATCTCTTCCACGGTGACGCTCTCCCCGTCTTTGAGAACAAGATACGCCTTGATTTTCTCCACGGCAAACGTGTCGGGAAGTCCCACGACGACGGCGTCCTTGACCTTCGGATGGCGATAGAGCGCCTCTTCCACCTCGCGCGGATAGACATTCTCTCCCCGCGTCTTTATCATATCCTTCTTCCGATCGACGATAAAGAAATAGCCTTCCTCGTCCATCCTCGCCATGTCGCCGGTGTGCAGCCACCCGTTGCGCAAGACGGCCGCGGTCTCCTCCGGTTTCTGCCAATAACCCTTCATGACCTGCGGTCCCTGGACGATCAACTCCCCGACCTCTCCGACAGGGAGAGTTTGGGTACCGGTTTCGATGTCGACAATTTTGGCGTCGGTGTCAGGGACGGGAAGACCGATGCTCCCCGGTTTGCGCTTTCCATAAATCGGATTGACGTGGGTTACCGGGGCGGCTTCCGAGAGACCGTAGCCTTCAACCACTTTCCCGCCGGTGAGCGCTTCAAACTGCCGTTGTACTTCGACATGCAGCGGCCCCGCCCCGGAGATACAGACGCGGATGCTGGAGAGGTCATACTTCTTTACGTCGGGGAAGTTGTTGATGGCGACATACATCGCCTGCACTCCCATGAAAAGGGTCGCCCGCGTTTTTTGAATCGTCTGGAGCACATCCTTCGTCACGAACCGCGGGAGGAGCACCAGCGTGGTTCCAAGATAGATCGACAGATTCATGCAGGCCGACATGCCGTAGACATGAAAGAACGGAACCACCGCGAGAACGATCTCATTCCCCTCCCGTAGGCTCGGCATCCAGTGGCGGCACTGAAGGGTGTTCGAGACCAGATTTTGATGGGTGAGCATGACCCCTTTGGGAACGCCGGTCGTTCCGCCGGTGTACTGAAGCAGCGCCAAGTCATCCGGGGCGACGGAAACGGCCGGCGGCGCCGACGGCGCTTGGCTCATGATCTCCATCATATCGTAAATCGGGGGCTTCTTTTCAACTTGAACCCACTGCCCTTCTTTTCGCGCTTTGATCGGATAGAGCAAACTCAGTAACCAGGGGAGCTTGTCGCGAACGGAGGTCAGAATAATATTTTTAAGCGCCGTCTCCTTTTTCACCTTTTCGATTCGAGGGTAGAAGAAGTCGAGCGCGACAATTGTTTCCGCCCTCGAGTCGGAGAGCTGGATCTGAAGCTCCCGTTCAACATAGAGCGGATTGGTCATGACCACGACCGCGCCGATCTTCAATGCGCCGTAATAAGCAATGACACACTGCGGCAGATTCGGCAACATCACCGCCACCCGGTCTCCCTTTCGAACCCCGAGATTGAGTAGCGCTTGCGCGAAGCGATTGGTTTCTTCGTCCAACTCCCGATAGCTCATCCCCTTGCCGTAAAAGAGGAACGCATTGTGATTTGGGTATTTCTGAGTGGAGTCGATTAAGAGCTGGTGAAGAGGGACGGGTGGATACGAAAGGTGTGCGGGGACGGAAGCTTCATAAAACTTGAACCAAGGGCGATCCATGGACCATCCTCATTGATGATCTTGTGGAAGGGGAAAAAGAGTGTTTCATAGATACAAGTGCTTGCTTTTGAATTAGAAAAAGGACAAATAAAACTTTACCGCATTGCACAAGAGATGTCAAGGCAACCGTTCGGTAGGGTGATTCGCTTTTGAAATTTCTGAACGCTGTTGTACCGGAGTGGCCCCAAAAAGTCGAATCTCTTTTTGGGGCCACCTGGAAATGCCGCGGAGCGTTTCTGCGAGCTTCTGACTTAATTGTCTGAACCGTCCGAATGCGATCCGCCCTTCAATTCGATCTGAATGGCGTGCATTGATCCGGTTTCAAGCGACGCTTGTAGCTGCCACACCCCTTCCGAGAGGAGCCGGGTGTCGAGGTTGTAAATGTAGAGGCCATTTTCGTTTCGGAACAGGTTGCCCGGCTCGGCCGCGTTGACAGAGGAAGGATCAACCGGACCTCCAACCGGCGCGCCTCCTTGATACTTCTGAAGCGAGAGGTGCGCCGGGACGTTGGGAACCGGGTTGCCGTTCAAGTCGAGCAGCTTGAATTTGACCGGAATGACGCTCCCCTGCTGGAATGAGAGCCGTCCTCCCGCCATGATCGGCGGAAGAAATCCCAAAAATTGATATTGAATTTGAACGTTGAACGTGAGTGTTTTCGTCACGATGTTCCCCGCGCGGTCGATCGCCGTTAAAGAGAATGTCTGGGTTCCCATTTGATTTAAGACGACCGAGTCGCCGCTGTTGAGCGCCACCCCGTTGAGGCTTCCTGAAATCGATTCGATTCCGGAGGGGGTGTCGGTTGCGCCGAATGTAATCGGAAGATGTGTGTTGAGCGGATAGCTTGAGCTCAGATTCGGCATCGTGAGCGCCGGCGGTGATTTATCGATGCTGATCATCCGTGAGCCGACGGTGCTGTTTCCGGCGAGATCGGTGCAGGTGGTCGTGGCCATTTGGTTTTCCCCTTCCGTTGTGATTGCGACCGACTCGGGGACGCAGTGTACTCCTCCTGAAAGCCCATCGGTCGCACTGAAGGAGACCGTCACATTGGTGTTGTTCCAACCGTTGCTGACCGGGGGAACGGACGGCGACGAGGTGACGATCGGTCCCGATTTGTCAATATTGAAAGAGGGAGAGGTATAGGTGGCGCTGTTTCCGGCGAGATCGGTCACGGTGATGTTTCGACTGATTCCTCTCCCCTCCTCCGTTATTTTTAAGGGGCTGGTGGGACCGGATGTCGCGATGCCGGAGAGATCATCCCATGCCTTGAAAGGGACCGACACGTCGGTGTTGTTCCAGCCGGACGCGTTCGGGGCCGGGAGCGCCGTATCGAAGGTGAGGTGGGGAGGCGTTTTATCAATGCTGATTTTCTTGCTGACATGGGCAGTATTCCCGGCCAGATCGGTGCAGGTCGTCTCGACAATCTGGTTGGCCCCCTCTTGTGTGAGAGAGGCCGAGGTGACGGTGCAATGAACGCCGCCTGAAACGAGATCGCTGGCGCTGAACTGAACGGTTACGTCGCTGTTGTTCCAGCCGGCGGCATTGGGCGGGGGCGCTTGCGTGGCAACGATGGTGGGCGGCGTCTTGTCGATCTTGACGGTGATTGTATGGACCGCTTCTCGATTGCCGCTCTGATCGATTGCATAGTAGCTCAGGGTGATGATTCCATCTTCCGTCAAGTGGATTGTGGCCGTCGATCCGTGAACGACCTGTTCGGCGGCGGTTCCGATTTGATAATGGATCTCTCGGACGCCGGATGTGCTGCATGGATCTTCCGCTGTCAACGAGATATCAACATCGGTCGTGTCCCATCCCGTTTGATTCGGAGCGCCGGATCGGGTCATCTGTGTCATGGGAGCGACTTTATCAAAGATAAACTGCTCCGGAGAGAAAGCATATTTGACGGTTGCATAATCGTAGTTCGCGCCGTTCCAGCTTCCTCCAATAATATAGAAATTGCCCGATGCATCCATCGAAAGGTCGACGCCGTAACTGTTACTTTGAGGAATATATTTCGCGATCCAGATTTGATTTCCGTTTGCATCATATTTCACCGCGTTATAGTCGATGTCAAACCCGGTTTGATATCCGACCACATAGACGTTATTGTCGCCATCGACAAAAACGGTTTTGGCGTAATCGTCGGCGAAGTTGGTCTTGCAGCCTCCGCTGTCGTATCGCGCATTCCAGAGCTCCTTTCCCGAAGGATCGTATTTCACCGTGGCATAATCGAAGACCGTGCTCCCATAGCTTGCCCCGGTGACCACGATATTACCGGAATGATCGAGGGTCATCGCGGTGGCGCGGTCGTCGCTGCCATGATCGTATCGGGAGACCCAGAGCTGATTTCCGGAGGGATCATATTTGATGGTGGCAAAATCCATATTGGTTCCGTTGAAGGTGCTCCCTGTGACATAGACATTGCCGTTTTGGTCGACGGAAAGGGCCTGCGCGCCGTTATAGCCCGTGTCTCCGTATCGAGCCGCCCAGAGTTGATTGCCGTCCGAATCGTATTTGATCGTCACATAGTCAGCGGTGGCGCACGCCATATCCCGGCAGCTATAGCCGGTCACGTAAACATTTCCCAATCCGTCTACGGCCAGCGCGGCAGGCGCATCATTGCTGACATACTGGTAGCGGGTGGCCCAGAGCTGTTTTCCGGAAGGATCATATTTCACCGTGGCAAAATCATAATCGCCCCTCGGACTGGAGCTCCTTCCAGTGACATAGACATTTCCGGCGGAATCGACCTTAAGAGCGATGGCGTTCTCGAAAATACCGCCATCGTATCTAGCTGCCCAGAGCTGGTTTCCGTTCGCATCGTATTTAACGGTGGCGAAATCCTCCCCGATGAAAGGATTTGCGCTGGTGCCGGTGACATAGACGTTGCCCGTTTGATCGACGGAAAGTGAAACGGGGGAATCATCTTTTCCCGAATCGTATCGGGCGGCCCATAATTGATTTCCGTTTGCATCATATTTGACAGTGGCGTAATCGGCATTGGCATTCATCCCGCAGAGGGCTCCGAACGGGTTCGATGATGCCCGACAACTGTAACCGGTAACATAGACGTTTCCGAGCGCGTCGGTCGTCATTTTTGACGGATAGTCGGTTTTATTGTCGGGGCCGTTAAATTGAGCGACCCACGTTTTTGTAGGTGTTTCGGCCAGGGCGTTTTCATAAGACAGGAGCATGTAAATCAATACGACTGCCGTTCCAATCCCCCGTAGAACTTTTCCGAAAGATCTTGTTTGCATCGGTCGCCTCTTTTAAATGATTGTGTGAAAGCAGAAACATCAGTGATCAGGAGAAATGAAAGTTGAAAATACCAAAGAAGGATTAGTTCGGAAAAGATCTGACGGATCATTTTATGATGAAATATGTTTTAGAAATTAAAGAAAAGATTTATATACCAAAGTAGGATTAAGCTTACCCGACGATGGGACATCCGTCAATTTTGTGAGGTGGGAAGGTAAGTAAAACTAGGGAGGTATAGCGAGAAATTTACCTGAATTAAGTTGTTATGTTTTGTAGTAGTGAAACCATTCAACCAGATGGGCTGAAATTCAATGGATGGAAAGGCGGAATGCCATTAATGTCTCAGGGCAGATCAAAACGGAATTTTTAGACGTTTGAGAAGTACTGTAAAACAACACTCGAATATATTTCTATTTGTTCCGATGGAGATAAAAGTGAATAATCGTGAAGGATTTGGATGACATTAGCGGAAGAGAGGCGGGGAAGAAAACCCCGCCTCTCTCTGATTCGATCAGACGTAAATAAGTCGTTTATCGGTGGGTGTCTAATTTATAATTGTGCCATCCGGCTTTACATTATAGTGCCCTTTAGCGTTGGCACCGCTCATAAAAGTATAGACGTTGAAGCTGACATTCGGAGCGCTGTTGGCATCATTAACGATATCATATTGACCAGCGCTGTTAATCAGTTTGTTATAAAGAATTGTTGGAGATGATGAATTGTTTACAATTTCATTTGGGGTTCCGCCAGAAGTGATGGTGTTTCCAGTGATAGTTGGGGCAGAGTTATTATTATTTGAAATTCCATCAGTATTACCTGATAAGACTTGAATTGTGTTGTTGCTTATTATTGCATTGGAAGTCAAGTTGTATATTGACTCTTTATTGTTGTCAAATTCATTTCCATCTATTACCGGTGAAGCCTGATAGTTATATATCCCTTTATTATTGTTATAAAATCTATTTCCGGAGATTATCATACTGCTGCTAAGGGCCGAATTATAGATACCCGTGTCCCGACTATAGATGATGTTCCCACTGATTAGATCAACAACACCGGAACTGGATAAGTTAATTCCAGTTCCTGGGTATTGTACTGGCGCGACTCCGGTGATTACATTATCAATAATTTTTATACCACCAATCGTATTACTAACCAATATTGCATTTCCTGTAGTTCCACCAATCAATGTAAATCCAGATATCTCGATGTTTGTACCTGAAGAGACAAAAATCGTTATGGCATTGTTTGACGCTGTCGGGGCTTGAATTGTCGTAACGCCACTTCCTGATCCCAGTAGTGTCACATAGCTTTTCATGTGAACATCCTCTGTATATGTTCCCGGCATTACTTGAATTGTCCATGTGTTAGTTGAGCTGGGATTCGTAATTTGGTTTAGGGCATCAGTGATAGTCGTACAATCCCCGGCATTTGCCGTTGGCGATACCACGATTCGATGTGCCGGGAAATTAGTATTGCTGCATGAGGCTGCAGCTTGTCGGGTCATGAGTTCTGAAATCAAGAAGAACGCTGTCAGCATCGGCAAGATCATTTTGGTATTTAATCGATTCATCGGTTCCTCCAAGTTTAATGTCAGTTGAACTCAACAATTTTGTAGAAATTATGTATATTGAGGTTAAAACAATTAAGTCATATCAGATCATGTGATCACCCCCTTTCCGGATTGACATAATAAATTTGGCAAATTGTGAGGCTGTGAATTTTGAAATTTAGGGAAGGTATTTAAGAACCGAAATTGACTTTAGTATGTTTTTCTGGATTGAGTCAATTAGGTAAATTATGTATTTTGGTATGAAAGTCATCACTTTTTCGTGAACCATTTGCCCGAATAGGTTCCTAAAAAAGTATTTTGAATCTCTTCGGATATCTATAATAAAAACAATTGTAGACCCAGGTTTACTCATGGGGAGTAGTCTCGGATCCGTTTAGTGTTTCTTTTCTTGATATTAGTTATGAAGGGCGAGAGATAGAATCTGTTTGATGAGGAAGGGATTATTAAAGATTTAGCTTGAGCATCCTGCAATATTTGCAAGAAATCCCAAGTTTAAGGAAAAGGAAAATGGAAGAGGTGCTCTCCCCTATTATTACTGAAGGCGTTTGACATATACCTGAAAATGACTCCCGTCGCTTTGGTGACAGGGATTTGTTAGTCCACCGAACTGATCTTTCACCAGAATACACGACCCTTTCTCTGTCCAGGCAACATATGCAGTTCCACCGGAGAACGCGATCGACGAGTTGATTGGTGAGCCTCCCGACGTCATATTCAGTGGTCCGCTTCCTTCGGTCACCCATGCACTCTTACTCGGATCTGGATCTTCACTCCATCGCTTAACAAAGAGGAAAGGAGATCCGAGCGAGGTATTGCCATTTTTATTATCTGCATAAGCAAGATAAGGAATTTGTGTTGGGGTTGCTGTCCCTTTCACCGGAGTATTCGATGCACCCGCAGCAGAACTGGAAATGATTTCCGGAGATGCAAAGCCACTCCCCGAATCTCTTCGGATATATGTAACCGCGTTTTCTTGCCATCCGAGAAATAACACGCCGTTGATAAACGCGAGCGAAGGATTATCAGGTTGAGTTGATAGACCCGGATCACCCCCCTTCAGGGAGGGAGGATTAGTGGGAGTCCAGGAGGGAGATGAACTGGATGTATCCCATGTTTTTACATAAAGCTGGCAATTCGTCGTATTGGCCAGACATTCCGACCAAGCTGCTTTAATGATCGGGCCGTTGATTGCAATCGATGGATTATTTCCATCTGTTGCCGCCGAATTGCCGAAGCGATCTTGACTAAGATTGAGACTCGCGCCATCCGGAACCCAACTTGTTCCATCAAAATGACTCACAAAAATTTGGAAATTCCCGGAGGTTGGGTCTTTCTCAGACCAAATCACATAAGCGGTTTGTTTACTATCAAAAGCGATCGAACTATTTCTTGCATCTTTTTTATTTAATGCTCCTCCTCCGACCAATTCCCATCCTGTACCGTTCCATCTCATGACCATGATATTTCTCTGACCCGTACCATCAGTCTGTGTAAACGTAATGTAAGGGATGGGTGGAGACGCCCCGTTCGATGCGATTTGCGGATACTGTGCATTGCTACTAATTTGAGCTGCGGCTGACCAGGTTTTTGAAGCTTCGCTGTATGTTCGAACGTAAACGGTGGGAGAGGTCCCTTCCGACCACGCCACGTAAGGGGTCGTTCCAACAATGGCGATTGAAGGAGTGACTGCATCCTGGTTGCATAATTTAGCGTCAGTGGTGAAGGTGCCGCAGTTTGCATTGAGACTTCCACCGAGAGAAACGAAAAGGCCGAGCGTCGTAGCCCATTTTTGAGCGGTATTGCTGTCCATGAGACCAACTTGGTCCTTAGCACGAACCACGAAATAATAGGCCGTGCTGCTTTTTAAACCGGTTATTCCTAAAGAGGTCTGCCCGGCGGCGACGTCTGTAATCACAATGTTTCCCCCTGTTGCCGGGAAAGGATTGGCTGTACAATCGGTTGAAACAGTCGATTGGCAAACGACATATCGGATCTGATTTGGCGGGGTCGAATCATCCGTCGCGGCGTTCCAGGAGAGCGAAATGGTGCTTGAACTGGTTGCCTGTGCGATCAGCTGAGGATCATTTCCAGCAAAGGAAGGGGGAATGCTATCTAGCGCGGTACCGGTTGTAAATGACCATGAATACGTCGCGGCCATTGCGTTTCCGGCAACGTCCTTTACCCCAGTTGTAATTGTAACGGTATAGGTTGTATTTGTGTTGAGAAGAGTTATTGGCGTGAATGTTGCCGTTTTCGTTGAATCCGTATATGAGACCGTTCCAGGGACGTTTGCTCCACCTGAAGTGTTTACAGTGAGAACGATGAAGGTATTTGCATTGATTGTATCCGGGTTCATTGATTCGCTAAAGGTAGCATTGATCACGCTATTAAGGGGAACCTGCTTATCTCCGTTCGCAGGGGCCGTCGAAGAGACGGTCGGAGGGGTCGTATCATTGCCCGGTGCCTGGCCTGAATCGGATCGACCTCCCCCACCGCTTCCGCAATTATTGAGAAGCAGCGCTAATAGAATAAGACAAGATAAGAGTAGATCATGCCGATAAAAATTTTTTCTCACACCGACTCCACTGAGGAGATGATTCACTACTGTCTTTTAAAGGTTACCACCGGCGCCTGCAATGTCAATAAATTCTAAAGAATTCCTGAAAAAATTATAGAGAATCGTGCAACCACCTTTCAACTAAAAAAGTAACACCTTATTGTTTATTGACCGATCAGCCATGTTCTCAAAAGACCAGGTAAAAAAAAGGGAGAGGTCTTTTGACCTCTCCCTTTTAAAGTTGCCATTTTCTGTTTCTATTAAGGAACTGAAGGAAAATCCAAAGTCTCTCCGACTGGAGAGGTTGCTCCAGTGCTCCGTAACGTTTGGGTTTGTCCGTTCGGATATTGCGCGGATATGGCGGCGGAAGTGCCGTTATAGACGAAGGTTCCGCGAATGTCCTGTTGGAATGCACCGGTTCCCGTCCCGGATTGATCCGGATCGGAGATGCTCTGCGACCATGTAACCGTCAGATTGGTCGGACCAGTTGCGGGGTTGTTTGAAGACGGGTTTGCGCTGGTCGTGTTCCAAGACGTAGTGGTCGTGAAAATCTGATCTCCCGCGGGATTGGGTGTCGCTAAAGACCCGATATTGGTATTCTTCACGGCCGTCTGTTGAGTCAGACTTTGAGCCGCGGTGACTGCGGAGCTGGTTGGGCCCACGGCAACGAAGTTGAAATTGTTTGTAAAGTTAAAGCTTGCATGAGCCGCGATGTTCTGAGCCGGAGTCGTACCGCCATCCGAACAATCGGTGGGTGGACCCGCGGGACCCGCACAGAAGTCCGCCACAAATTGATTGCTCATATTCAGCCCGCCCGATGGTGTGACGAGTGTGTTCAGTGCATTTGTGAGCGTCGTTTGACCTTGAGAAGCTGGGTCAAACCGAAGATCACCGCAGTTCAACCCAGCCAACTGGGCGTTGGTGGTCTTCCCGCAAGCACTAACAGGGATACCTGTGGCGTCCGCGCCGGAAACGATACCGAACATATTATCGGTCACCGCTCCCGGACCGAGGCTTGGGAAAACCGTCTGTAGATTGTCCGGATCCAACAGAGCATGCGCAGTTCCATCAAGTGCTAAAGCACCTCCGCAGACTCCGGCGGCGGAGCGTGTTCCGCCCACACAGGGATTAAAACCCGGATTATTATTGCTTCCGTCGGAACGGAGGTCGGTCAGCTGAGTATTCAAGTTAAAATCGACTGCCCGGGCCTCAGTTCCAGCCAAGATCAGTACCCCTCCTAGAAGGAGAAGCGGCACTGCTGAAAATCTCTTGTATATATTCATGTGCTTACCTCCTTAGATTTCTTAAAGAACTTCAAATTATGGAATACCTTGAATCGGTGTCCCGCTACCCGGATTTGAATTAATCGTCATGCTTTGACCATTCGGATAGGCCGTCGTGGCAAAGGTCGTGTTTTGATTATAAACAAAGCTGCCGGAAAGCGTTTGATCAAAAGTACCCCCTCCGACCATTTCGCTCTGGACGATATGGCTTTCCCAGTTGACCGTGGGAGGCGCTTGCATTACTCCCGTCGCATCGTTAGTGGTTGCAAAATCGGTAGATAGAGCGACAACGGAAGTGGTCGATGTGCCGAGTGCTGTAGTCTGAAGCAGCGATTGCTGTGAACACACAGCCGGAAAGTTAGCGCTTGCTGCCGCCGCGCAGGTTTTAGCGGCTGGAGTTGAAACGATCGTCGGCATATTGGCCGTATTAATGGGGATAAGAACGCCCGTTCCGGTCGGATTCCACACAAAAGCATTTTCCAATTGGGTCCGGACCATGGAGGCGTCTCCGGCGCAAGTAGTTGGGTCTTTGCCAGCTGTGCAGGAGGTCATATCCATCGGCGTATTTACCGCCATCGCCCCGGCTAAATTCGAACCGGCTGTGGGGATGGTTTGTCCTTGCAGGGTCTGGTCAAATTTTCCATCGCCGCAATTCAGTGTTCCGGTGGAGCCGATGGCACCGGAACCTCCCGAGAGAACACCGGCTCCTTGGGAGCCACACACCAGGGGGTTGGCAGGACGCTCAACAATGCCGAACATATTGTCGGTAATGGCACCCGGTCCGGTCTTTTCGAAGAGACCGGCCGTAGCCGCCGGGCCGATGCCGCTGACGCCCAGGTTGGCCGGATCCAAAAGAGGTGGAGCTGAGGACGGAGCGCCTGAACAGGTAGTGCTATTGACCGTGGTTCCGCCGACGCAGGGGTTGAAGCCGGGCGCGCCATTGGTTCCGTTGGTGCGCTGGTCAAGGTTTTGAGTGTTGCTGAAGAAGTCGAGCGTCTGGGCGAAAGCTCCCTGGGCTGAAAGCGCCAGGATGCCGATCCCCAAGACGAACAGGGCCAATTTCTTAAGAGATCTGCTCATTGTTTACCTCCTGATTAAAAAGTGCCTTAAAAGTTACCCTGAGCTTACCTACTTTTTCTATCTGTGTAAAGAAAAAAAGTAACACTTTTTCGAAAAAGATGTGTAAAAATTCCACTATGGACTCGTCGCTCCGTTAATGTTCCCAAATGATGCCGTTGGACCTAAGGGATAGCTGGTCTGGCCAGCGGCCCCTGCATCCCCATTGTAAATGAAGTAGCCTTCGGTAACATCTAATATTCCATATCCTGATGCTACGCCTCGACAGGTATTTGGACCTTGATTCGGATCATAGGTTCCCACAATGTGGCATGGAGAATCTTCGTAATCCGAATACCAATGGACACAGACCTGTCCCGCTGCGGTTGTCTGGGCGACCCCGTTGATCGGGCTGCCGCAGGTGGCGCCGACCGAAGAGGGGTTCCCGGAGGAATCGCTTCTGGTCGACCAGAGGAAGGCCCATTCGGCATGGGAGGTTCCGTTTTCCGTCTGGATTTCTTGGACGATGCTCTGTTTTGCACAGGTAGTATCTCCCGTATCGGTTCGGCAGACGACTCCCCTGCTGAAGGTAAACTCGTTGTAAAGACCGTTTGGAATTCCGGTAAAAGTGCCGGTGGCCCAGTCGGTTCCGGTCGGAAACACGTTGGAGGTGAAGGCATGCGCCGCTGCGTTGAAGTTGATCATATCGCATCCGCTTCCTGTGTTATTGGCCCGAGGCGGATCGGTCGCCAGAACGCAGGTTGCTCCGGAGCTGGAAGTCAGGGTCATCGTGTTAATTCGCGTCATCTGTTGGGTCGGATCCATTGTATTCGATCCGGTCGGAACCTTCTGCCCTTGGGCTGTCGGATCATAACGGAGGTAGCCGCAGTTTAGGCCGGAGCCGATCATGGAACCCGTCGTTGAATTGGAGTCAATTGTCGGATCAAAGCTTCCGTCTGAAGCGGTATTGCCGCATTTCCCGGGAACACGGCTTCCCATCCCAAAAGGAATCACGCCCGCTTGAACTTCCGCGTTGGTCCGGGTTGGATCGGCGACCGAGCCGAGCATGTTATCGGTAATGGCGCCCGGGCCGGTCGTCGCAAAAAGCGGACTGACCCGAACCTCGAGTTTTGAATCATTTGTCGGATTACCGGCTGTTCCTACACAAAGAGAGATACAAACCTGAGGTCCGACGAATCCGACCTGAATGATGTTGTTGTTGGAATCGACCAGTGTTGGACGCAGAAGTCCATTTCCATCACAACTAGTCCCTCCAATTGCAGAACCATTACAGGGATTGAAACCGGGACAAGTCGCGCAATCATTCGCCCCTCCCGAGCTCTTGAACCGACTGTTTGCGGTGCTGGTATTGCTGAAAAAATCATTTGTCTGGGCGGACGCATCTTGGATCGCGAAAACTGAAAGTAAAAGTCCGATGAAAATCAGATTTCTGAGCCTCATATTGTTCTCTAGTTCAGATCGTTTCCAATATAAAAATTGAAATCGCCTCTCGTTTGACTCTCCCCCGTCGGAGCACTGACGGCAGGGAAGCTTTGGTTGCAGTTGGTCCAAACTTCCCGATTGCAAATTGTGAATGAACCGGTCATCGTCCCGGTAAATGCCGCCGGCTGATTCGGATCGGTTGTCCCCGAAATGTCAGGATCGGTCATGTACTGCGCCCAACTGATAGAAATGGGTGGCGGCGTCGGATCGGAGCCCCCGCGGTAGGCGGCCGGCGTATGGGAGTCAACGAGAGAAAGAAGGTTCCCGTTTCCCGGTTTAATATTCGCTGCGGCGCAGTCGTTGTTCCCCCCGACCCCCGTCGATGATCCGACACAATCGGGATTGGTGAGATGGAAATAAGCGCCGAGCTCGACATGCTGGTCGGGAAATCCGGTTTCAAGTTGCGTTTCTGTAATGATGCCGGTGACGCTACAGGTCAGATCGGTCGTCGTCAAAACGGTGGCCAATCGAAAGTCTTTACCGCAATTGAACGTTCCGGAAGAGGGTGCGCGCCGAAAAGTAAAATCGCTCGAGAATCCGGTTCCGATTCCTGCAAACATCAAAGCGCCTTGGCACGGGGTTTTCAGATTTGGATCATTCGGAACCGCCACGCCGGCAAGGGAAACGGTCGGCGATGTATAACCACAAAAGCTGGTCCGATCAGGAGTATTGGGAATCGGAACGCCGGAAGGGCTCCCCCATTTATCATAGTCGGGAATGCCGTCTCCATTGAGATCTTTATCTTCTGATACGAATTCAAGTGAAAAAAATCGCCTCAGCGGAAAGTTCGCTGAGTTAAAATTATTTGATCCTTGAGGAATCTTTTGATTTTCTGCGGTGGGGTTAAAGCGCAGATTACCGCAGTTGACGCCGGTCGCGACACCGGTATCGACGGCCGGATTACCACAGAGCGTCGGATCATTGTCATCCGCGGCATTGGCCCCCCCGCAAATGCCGTCTCTTCCGCAATTAACAATTTGAGAAACAGCGCCAAACATGTTATCTGTCACCGCCCCATATCCGGTCGAGGTAAAAAAGCCCCCATCCCGGTGGAGGTTATCATTGGTCGCGCCGCCGAAATTCGCAGCCGAAAGGAGGGGAATGTTCGAACCGGTCGTGGCGCCATCACACTTCGCTCCGCTCTGGATGCCGGTTGGGCTCAAACAGGGGTCGAAGCCTGGATTATTTTTGGCAAAGTTGTTGGGATCGGAAGCGCTTCCGGCGCGTCGCTGGGCGATACTGCTGGAGTTGATATTGAAATCGGTCGCTCCTGATAACTGCGCCTGTACCTCGGTTGCAAGGATTGCGAGAACCATAACCGCTCCGAATATCGAAGCTAGAATCGATAGGCATGTCCTGATTCGATTCATGGACAGGCTCCTCCCGTTTTTCCCGTGGAGGGATCGTAATGCAGGCAGCTCTTGAAATCGCCGATCGTCTGGCTGGTTCCGGTCGGATAAATCGCATCGGGAAGAACAACCGCAAAGCAGGGATCACTCGATGTATTATGGGCGCCATGGCAGTAGGTAAAGGCGCCGTTTGTTTCGTCATTATAGCCGGAGAGGCCGGAGAAGTTTGGATCCTGAATTGTTTGTTTCCAGGAAATTCGCGGATTAATTCCTGCTGCCTGTGCTGTTGAATTGCCGGAAGTCGTATAAAGATCGCCCGTATTCTGGGAGGACCATCCGAGAATATTCACTTGGACATATTGATCGCCGGGTCCGGGATTGGCGAGGGTTCCGATTCCGAGCGCGGCATCAAGGGCTGTTACCTGCTCGACCGTCTGGGTGGTGTAGGTACAGTTTGAATTGAACTGGGTCATTCCGGCTCTGTTCTGATTACAAACGTTTAGGTCGCTTTGGTCCATCCACTTAAAATTGACGCCGAATCGAAACCCGGCATGCTCAATGGCACCAGGAAAAAAATCATCGTTCCGAGCGAATCCTTCACTGAATCCGTGAAATCCATCTGCAGATGTCAGCCCTGCGGTATCGCTCCCGTTCCCGGTAGGGTTCGTGCATCCCTCTGCCGGGTTGGGGGTTCCGGTTCCTGTCGGAGAGGACGCATTGAATAATCCGACACAAGGAGCATTGTCGTTCTGAGTTAATGGACTATACTTTTCGATTCCCAAGTTAATATTCCCGATTCCCGCGCAAAACTGCGTGCCGGTCGATGAAATCTCTTTACAGAGACTTCCGTCTGCCGCTTGGATCCGGCCATTCATATTTCCGGTCACCTCTCCCGGTCCCAATCTCATGAAAAGCTCCAACGCCCCATCAGCCGGGGCCGGACAGTTTGTCAGAATGTCGGGGCAATTGATTGGGGTTGATAAACCGGAGCTGATGTTTCGCGTCGGATCATATCCTCTGCAACTTGTTGCGAGGGTAAGGGTGCACGCGGGCTGGCTGGCATTAAAGCGGTCGCATTGCGGTTGAGTGGAGGAGGTGCAGGCCGGAAAGCGTTGATCCTGCGTTTTAGTGAAGATGGTAAATTCCTGAGCATTCGCGGGTGGCTCCATGACGAAGGAGATGAGCAGGACATATCCAACCAAAGAAAGGGCCAACAACGCTGCGAGATGAAAAGGGAAAAGTCTTCCACTCCATCGAAGTAAGAGAAGAAAAGAATTAATTTTTCCTGGGGAGGACGGGATTTTCCCGATCGCGTTCATTTCTCAGTTCCCTCCCAAAGTGCTGAAGGTCCCGTTTCGTTGGCTATCGCCGGAGGTATATGAAACCTGGGGGACGTTGTTCGCTTCACAGGGTCCTCCGGAGGCGTGAGAGCCCTGGCAATATGTAAATGAACCGGATGTCAACTCATCGAAGCCCTCTGTAGCGAATCCGGAGAAATCGGGATCGGTCACCTGTTGTGTCCAGGCAATCGTAGGGGGAGTAAATTTTAAATCACCCTTCGACTGTACGGACCATGCGGCAATACTGTTCACCACAATTTGATCTCCTGCGCCGGGTGCATTGATTGATCCCGTGCCTAGATCGTTGAATACACCGGTCACCTGCTTCATCGTTTGGCTGCTATTGACACAAGTCCAGCCTGGAGCGGCAGTGCATGCAATGAGTGAGTGTGGGGAGGTCGTCCCGCCGGGGACCGCTTCAAAATCAATGACGCTGTCAAAACCAACATGCGTCACTTGGAAAGGGAAGAAATCCCCTTGAGTAACGAAATTATTATGCATGTAGCCGGATGTGTCATTCGCAGGACAGGTGATTTGAGCGTCTGGTGGCGGATTGCTGAAATTGTTGGGACTACTCGTGGCAGTTAACACTCCGAAGCTGTCGGAGCAAGGGCCTGCACTGGGGGGAAGATCGTTTTGGGTCGCCGTATTAAATTTGGAGCGTCCCAAGCTGATGTTGTTCAGTCCCTGGCATTCATGACCGATCGGCCCTCCCATTTCACTGCAGATCGTTCCCGTCTTGTCCAAAAGCTGTCCGAATGGATTTCCAGTGATTTCTCCTGGGCCAAGCACAACGAAGAGTTCAAGGGCGCTATCGATCGCTGCGGTGCCGCCAACTTCACCTGGGAAGCTGTGGCTTAATAGTTTTGAAGGGTCGAAACCAGGTGCGAGTCGATCGGTTGGAGTCGTGCGCAACTCCGAGCAAACGGTCTGACTGGTGCTGTCCGGCTTAACGACGGAGCCGATGAGGTTACATACGGCGTTTGCCCTCCCGGGAAAAAAGATGGAAATCCCGACGAGAAGCAACAAGGCTAAATAAGTATAAAAGGCTTTAGCCCTGGTATTTTTAATTGCCCTATTTCGCACGCTTTCTCCCCGTAATGTTGAGAGGGATACTTTGCTGGACGAGGTAACTTGAGCCGGAATTAACCTCCCAGGTTGACCATGGTGGTCAATTTCTTTTCCTCCGGAAGCATATCCAACTCATGGTACTCCGGTTTTACATAAAGAACCTGATCGAGCAGTCCCTCGATTTCCTCGTCCGTGCAGCCGTTCCGGAGGGCATCACGAAAATCAACGGCAATTTCAGAAAAGAGGCAGGGGCGAATTTTCCCATCGGCCGTCAATCGAACCCGATTGCAGGTATCGCAGAAATCGTGGCTCACGGCGTGGATGAAGCCGACGACACCGGGCGCTCCGGGGATTCTAAAGTTCTCAGCCGGACCATTGTCATTTTCATTGGAACCACCGATTGGAACGAGTTTTCCGAATTGGGTTTCTACTTCATCAACGACCGCCGAAAACGGTTTATATGTTTTCACCCAGGTATCCCAATTGGCACACGGCATATATTCAATAAACCGCACGTGATACGGTTTTCGAAGTGTAAGCCGGACGAAATCCATGACTTCGTGATCGTTGACCCCTTGCTGAAGAACGCAGTTGATTTTAATCGGCTCAAAGCCGACCCGTTCGGCCTCTTCGATTCCTTCCCACACTTTGGGGAAAATATCTCTCCGTACAACTTGGGCGAATGTTTTCGGGTTGAGAGAGTCCAAGCTGATATTCAGTCTTCTCAATCCTGCTTTGTATAGGTCAGATGCGAGTTCTTTCAGAAAGACGCCGTTTGTGGTCAAGGCCAATTCTTTCATGCCGGGGACGCGGCTTAACTGCTCGACAAATCCGACGACACCCTTTCTGACCAGCGGTTCTCCCCCCGTGATACGCACCTTGCGAAGGCCCCGTTTGGCGGCGACCCTGATGATTCGAGTCAATTCGTCATAGGTAAGAATTTCTTCTGTCGGCGTCCACTCTAATCCTTCCTCCGGCATGCAGTACACACACCTAAGGTTACATCGATCGGTAATCGAAACACGCATGTAAGTAATCGTTCTCTTATAACCGTCAACCAGGGGATTCATCGGACCTCCTCACCGTTAGATTTAATTATTGAATCAGTGCGAAATATTTATACGCAACCCGGTTTGAGTCTATAGATAAAAGGGATCATGTGTCAACAGAAAAAATACAACACTTTTGTCTTAACTTTAAGTGAAGTATAGAATGTCCACCCTATCCTGTGATCAATGAAAATAGCCGCGCATATATATCATGTATATTAAAGATGCCAGTTTCTTTCCTAAGAATTAAGAGTTTAATAAACTTGAACACGCACGCGCGCCGCATTCCCCGCTGCTTGCGGCGGGGAATCTTCAATTAATTTTAAGTCCGCCTTTGTTGAATGCCACATCATTCTATTGCAATAAAGGATAGAGAGAACACTTAAATATCAGCTTACTTTATTTTGTGACTTCTTACTTTTAGAACTTAACCCCAACTATACCAGATGAGAATGGACTGTCAATGATTTTTACTAAGAAATGCATTCCATAGGACAGCGATGTTGGAAGGGATCGGGAAGGGGTTAGAAATAGAGCCGAATCATCGCCGTGACCTGAAAACCATTCAGTTCTAACTGAAGATCATGGCCGGCCGGAGTGGCGGTGTTATGCTGAGCACAGGTATCCGGATTTGTGCCTGCGGTCGTGGTGGCGGGAGGGTCGCAAAAATCACTGATATTTTGGGTTTCAACATGGGCCCACCTTACCGTATCGCCGTTTTGAGGTGGATCAGGAACATTCTGGAGATTGGTTGTTTCAGGGGGTGGGGCGGGAATATTGTCGAAGCTTGAGCGGAAAGTTCTCTGTACTTTAAGACGAGTATTACTTGCAATCACATAGTTTGCATTGACCCCAAATGAAAGCCAGGAGGTAATAAAATATTCTCCGCCAACACCGATTCTGGATGTAAATGCAGTCCCTTCAGCTTCGGTGGAGCTGACGGAGGCAAAATTAAGATCGGGGCTTGTCACCCGTACCACCGAATCCATCGTCAAATCGGCCCGTGAGGCGCCGATTAAACCGACATTGATAAAGAAGCGCCCTTTATCTGGATCACGATAAAGATTATATTTCCAACCGAGCCAAATTTGATTCACGGTAAGGTTATAAGTGGCCGTTCTCGGCGCATTCACAGGAGGAATATCCTGCCGAAGAAAAGTGGTGAGGATGTCTTGCGCTTCCGAGGTCCCCTGCCAAAGTGAAAGGGTTGCGACCAGCGAAAGCCGATCATTTACTTCCCATTGGACCTCTAGGCCGTAATCTGTTTTTCCGGTGATTTGGGGGGAAACAATATCTCGGACTTCAACCGGCAGAAGGCGATTCCGGGGAAGAAGGTAATTCGGATCTTGGAGGATCGCGAGATGAGGGTCCCCGAGAATTTTATTTAATGTTTTAAGATTGGGCTGATAAACGCCAATCGTATAGGCAACACTCAAACGAGATTCTTGGGCGATGCTGAGATGTGGAGAAAGAATGAAAAGAACTGCGATGATCAGAGTACAAGACCATTTCTTTTTCACCCCATGCATCTCCGAAAGAGGGGACTTTCCGACTTATTTTACGATCGGCTTTAAAGCCAGCGGCATTTCCTCGCCGTCAAAGACAAACTTCGGTTTGAAGATGACAACCAGTGCGGGAAGGATGGTTAACGCGCCCAGACTGCTGGTCAGCATGGCCAGAGGAACCAAAATTCCTTCCATATGAAGATAAAATCCGGTAAAAGCGAGGAGTCCGTATCCAGCCGATACCGCAATTGCAACGAAGATAATTGCCTTTCCCGATGTCTGCAAGGTTGTTCGAATCGCTTCCTCGATATTTTTGCTTTTCCTGAACTCCTCTCTGAGGCGAAAGATGAGGTAAATTTCATAATCGGCGCCGATGCCGACCGCCATGGCGGTAATGGCTGCTGTTCCAATTCCAAGGGTAATACCACTGAGTCCCATTATACCAAAATTAATTAACACCGAGAGACTCAGCGGAATAATCACAAAGAATCCACCCAAAAGTGACCGACGCACGAGCGCGGTCATTAAAAAGGTAATCGCGGCGATTTGGATGATGTTCCTCACCTTCCCACGCACCATTTCCTCATTCAGGGCGACGACGACAGGAGAGCTTCCCGCAACGCCTAAGGAGACCTGTTGCGGGGTAAAATCAGAATCGCGCGCTTGGTTCACGATGCTAATCATTTTTTCAGCTAAACGGGTATCGTCACTTTTTAGAAAGACCCAGATCACCGCCTCTTGTTGCTGCGGACGCATCAGTCTGGCAAAATCGGCCGGATTCCCGGAGACCGAATAAAGAAAAAGAAATTGGGAAATTTGATCTTGCGCATCCGGGACTTTATTGAATGCCGGGTCGCCGCCATGCAACGTTTGATTCATTTGTTTAATATAATCGACATAAGATTCGGTTTTTCCGACTTCCGGCAAACCTTCCAGCTTTCGCTGCAATCGGTCGACCGCCGTCGCCACCCCCGGACTCTTTAACGCATCTTCCTTTTTCGATTCAAGGAGGATGTAGAAGGTCGATGTCCCGGCGAACTTCTGGTTCAGGGCCCGCTCATCTTTTCGGAGGTCGGTCGATTCGAAGAATTGAGAACGATTGCTGTTGCTGACCTGGACCCGAAGGGTTCCGATGACGGAGATGACCAAAAAGAGCGCCGCGCCGGTGAGAATCATCGTCCGGCCGTTACCGGTAATCTGGGAAGCCAGGGCGGTTAAGAATCGATCAAGCAGATCGGGTCCTTTTGCGACCCTTTTCTTGTGGGATGGGCGGAGGACGGAACGAATGGCCGGGATGAAGGTCAATTCCAAAACGAGCGCGCTGAGGATTCCAAAAGCCGTGAAGAGCCCGAACGACTGGAATGTTTTCAGCTTGAACGTAATTAACGATGCAAAGCTCGCTGAGGCGATCACCCCGGCGGTTACCATCGCCAGGCCGACTTGCGTCGTCGACTCAATGACCGCCTGTTTTGAATCGCCGAGCCGTTCGTACTCTTCGTAGTAGCGCTTTAAGATTTGAACCGAATGTCCCGCAGCAATGGCTAAAATCAAAATGGGGGTCATCGCATTCCAGGGGTCAAGCGGGGTATGGGTCAGGCCCATCATCCCCATTGCCCAGACAACGGCGAGCAGAGAGGTCAGAAGAGGAATGAACAATCCCTGCCAGGTTCTGAAGGCAATGTAGTGAAGAAGACCGATGATTAAAATAGCGATCGGGAAGAGGACCGCGAGCATCCTGAAAGAGTCGGCCTCAAAATAAGAAAGCACGATCGGCATCCCGCCGAGATAAATCTCATGATCGGCATCCCGATATTTTGCCGCGATATCTTGAAGCTGGCAATGGATCAGAGAGTCGGCCAGCCACATCCCCGGCTCGTTCCGCTGCCACGACCCGCAGGCTGAATTGGAGGCGCCGCTTTGCCACTTCTTCCATCCCTCCTCCTGCGGTTTCCCCTGCGTCTCGGGAGGGGCGCTTTGCGCGCTTTTCTTCCCCTCCTCGCCGGAGGCTGCTTTATTTTGGGAGTTGTTCAAAGCCCCCCCCTCCCCTTTTTGCCACTTTTTCCAATCCTCTCCGCCCGATTGCCCTCCCGCTGCATTTCCTTCTTCCGGGTACCCTCCGGGAATCATTTGACCGAAATCAACTACGACGGCGGCCGCTGTTCCATCCTTCGAAACCAGACTCGGGAGAAAGAGATTATTTGAATAAACTCTTTTCTTTAACTCGGAAATTCCTTCCGGTGTGGTCGGAACGTCCCCTCCCTCCATCAACTGGGTGATTTTAATTTGATCTTCCGTTGCGGCGACATATTTAATTTTGCGATCTGCGATGCTGACGACATTCTCTTCCTTGATTCCGCCGATCTTTTTTACATCTTCCGTAATCCCCTTTATTTTCGTGAGGGTGGTCGGGTTAAAAATATCCCCCTTCTTGTTGTAAATGCCGATGACCACCACCCGACTCCCCCCGAACGACTCTTCGATTTTGTTGTTCAGTTGGACATAGGGATGATTCTGAGGAAGAATCGATTTTGGATCGAACATCATTTGAAGATTCTTGAACTGGGCGAAGAAGAAGAGCGTAATCAGAAGAATGGAGAGGATGACCAGATAGGGATGGCCGACGATTTTTTCAACGTAGCGTTTTATCATTTCGGATTTTCCTTGAACTCTAATAAATGTCAGTCTACCCAAATTAAGTAAAAATGCAAGGAAATTTAGGCAGAGCGTCGATCACGGCGGCAGAGGGGGTTCTAAACGTTCTATCTAAACGTTCTAATTGATCGCCAGGTCCTCGGAATGGAAGATCTCGGCGCATAAAACTCCGCGCTTCCAGACGTCGGAGGTGGACCGATCGAATGCCGGATCGATCGGGATTTTATTTTCGCAAGCCGGTCTTCAACGTGCGCTCGCTGAAGTCTTCATCCTGAAGCCCTCCATTTACATGGAGATCGCTGACTTCGAAGATCGTTCGGTGGCCGTTTTGAATATTGGTGACTTCGGTTTTCGTCCAAACTTTGAAATTATCGAGTGTTTGCCACTCGATCGTTTGTCGTTTCAGAAGCTTTCCGTTGCGATCGTAGTAGTCTGTTTTGAGGACCGTCCAATTGTCTTTCGAAATCCAGGAGATTTTTTTGCTGTAAAGACTTCCTTTCTCCTTGGGAACGCTCTCGACCACATAGGTTTGCGTGCCGAGGTAACCCTCTTCCCGCAACAGTTTATGCTCATCTTCATCGAGCCGACGTTGTCCCATATCGCCGAAGGTCAAATCGGATCCGAGAAAGGCGTCATTCTGATCCTGGGCCGAAATGCGCCGAACCATCCGAAGGGCCGGCAGATAGAGCCAGAGATCGTCGACCTTATTCTCTTCGGAATAATCCCAAATCAGGAAGGAAATGCCGCGCGAATCGGGTGGAAAATCGGTCACCAAAAGCATCTTGCTGTCGAGCCCCCCTTCTCCCCGATAATTCTTCCAATAACGGCTGGCTTCAATCTTTTTCTTGGTCCCATCCTTTTCGATTAAGTAAAGGATGACCTTATTTTTTTGATCTTGAATTTGATAGATCAGATCCCTCGATTTTTTGATGATCTCGGTCCCGCTCAGCGCATTGGCGGTGGCAGAGGTTTCTTCCGCGCAGGCGATGCTGAAACTTCCCATCGCCAGAAAAAAGGATAGTGCCAAATAAGTTGCTTTTTGAATCATTGCAATTGCTCCTGACATTATGGTTTCTCTCCGATGATCACGGTGAAGGGGCTCGGTGAAGGAAGCGGAACCTGTTTGATCTTCCTAAATCCGATCTCCTTCATCCAGTCGGCCAGTTCTTTCTCCGAGTAGGCGGCGCCACCGGGTGTGTGAATCAATTGGTTGACCCCGATCAGTGCTGAGAGCATCGGCCCGGTCTTCTCCCGATTGAGCATCTGATCTTGGATCAGGATCATCCCTTTTGGATCGAGCGCTTCGTAGGCCTTCCGGAAAATTTCTTTGATCACCCGCGGCGATTCTTGATTAAACATCGAGGAAAGGAGGAGAGAGTCATACCCTTTTCCAAAGGAATCTTCGAGGTAATTGCCCGGTTTGAGGGTAATTCGATCGAGCATCCCGAAAGAGCCGACAATCTCGCGCGTAATCTCCAGCGTCTGAGGAAGATCGAAAACCGTCGCGGAAAGCTTGGGATTTTTCTGACAGAATTTGATCAGGAACGTTCCCGGTCCCCCGGCGATATCGATCAGGTTCCGCCGCTTCGAGAAATCGATTTTACCGGCGAGCAGGTCGGCTTGCGCAATCGCTCGGTAGTGCATTCCGTAGATGTAGCTTCGAACCGCCTCCGGACCCTGGTCGTGCGGTTTGTCGACGACCGGCTTCCCGGTGAGAACCGCCTGTTCAAGGTCGCCCCAGGCGCCGTACCAGCTGTCGAACATCGAGACGATCCCTCCCTGGTATCGAGGGCTCCCGGCCACCAGAAATGTTTTCGTAAAGGGGGTGTTTCGATATTTTCCTTTTTTCCGATCGAGCAGACCCATCGAGGTCGCCGCGATCAGAAGGATGTCGAGGCCGCGCCGATCGGCCCCCGTCTCGGCGGCCAATTCTTCCACGGTCGCCGACCGATCTTTCAGCCGTGTGAAGATGTTCAACCGTTGCGCCGTATGGAGGATCTTCGACTGCCAGTAGGCCGAGCTGATCTCCATCACCCGCATCGGATCGAAAGAGTCTTTGTCGCTTTTCTTTCGGCTGGAAGCGACTGTTTTATTCTTCTGCGTTTTTTTAGGGGTCGTTTTTCTTTTCACGGGTCTCCTCATGAAATGATTCCGGTCGGAGCGAGAAAAAAACCAGGTTGGGCCAGCTGGCCGTGTAATCTATCTGCGTCAGCGAGCACGAGCCGACCACGAGTCGTTTGTGATTTTCAGGTGCCATCCCGAGCGCCGCCGAGACGATCATTCGGATCGGGCCGACATGCGTGACCAGGAGGATGGTCTGACCTGCATGACGCGTCAGGAGGGTTTGAATCGTCTCATCGACCCGCTTTGCGAATCCGACGAGCGACTCCCCTCCTGTCGGGGTAAAGTGGAGCAGATCTCTCTTCCATGCCGACCACTCCGCCGGGAATTTCTGTTGGATGAGCTCATTGGTCAATCCATCCCAAGCGCCGAAGGATCGCTCCCGAAGCCCCTCCAGCGTCTCAATTTTCAAGTCCAACTGCTTTGCGGTCGGCCGGGCCGTCTCCTGTGTTCTGCGCGACGGACTCGCATAGATCGCGCTGATCCCCTTTCCTTTCAGTCGGTCCGGCCAACTCGCCGCCTGCTTCACTCCCGTCGGATTGAGCGCGGGATCTTCCACCGAATCGCAGTAATATCGATTCTCCGGGAAGTCGGTTGCGCCGTGGCGGAGGAATAAAAACGAGGTTGCTTGTTCTTTTGTTCTCATGGCGAAAATTCTACGAGCGATCTTGACTAAAGATAGAAACGGCCGAGATGACCGAGATCAACATGAAGAATGTAAGCACCCCCATGCTGATCCAGAAGAATGATTCAAACGTTCCTCGATAACAGGCACGCACCGTCTCCACGCCGTAGGTCGCCGGATTGATCCGGCTGATCATCTGCATCCAGCCCGGCATAAAGTCGGTCGGCACCAGCGCCGGGGAGAAGAAGAGAAGCGGCAAGGTCAACATGTTTCCCATCACCACCAGCGGCTCCTCTTTTTTGAGAATCATTGCCAACGCATTGGAGACGGCGGAAAATCCGATTGCAAGAAAGAGGACCGCGACCCAAATCCAGAAGAGACCCGCCCCGCGTGGAAAGCCGGCGCCGAGCAGCGCCGCCACGCCGACCAGGAGAAAAACCTGAATGACGACGGTGAGCCCGGCGTGCAACAGGCGGCTCATCACGATCGCCGTCCGGGAAATCGGCGCGACCAAGAGTTTTTCCATGATGCCGAAGGTTAAATCGCGAAGAAGGTTCACCCCCGACCATGAGGAGCCGAAGAGGACGGTCATCACGATCACCCCCGGCGCGAGAAACTGAATGTAGTCGGCTTCCGGAAATCCCGGGAGGCGCGAGAGGCTTTTGAAAAGCTGGCCGAAGATAATCAGCCAGAGGAGCGGCTGGATTAACCCGAAGAAGGTCCAGATCGGCATCCGCCAGGTCATCAGAAGATATTTTTTTAGGAGCGCCGCGGTGTCGGCCACCAGCCATTTGACCGGCGCGCTCGAGATTGCGGGAGGGGCGGACACGGTAATTACTTCTTGTTCCATTCTTGATCCTTCTTCCATCCGCTCTGGCCGCCTTGCGGCCAGTCTCCTTGCGGCCATTTTTTTTCGGAAGGCTCCTCTGTCTTTGGGGGTGTTTCGGAGGGGTTGTTCGTCGTCCCGCCTTGTTTCCACTGATTCTTCCACTCACCGGCAGCGGACTCGTTCTTGGGCCACTCTTTTCCCGATTCCCCTTCTTTTTTCTGCCACTGCTTGCTCCATTCATTTTCGCCGGAGTCGTTGTTCCATTTCTTTCCCCAGGCGCCCCAGCCGGAAACATCACTCTCTTTTTTGTCCTCGTCGGCGAAACTCTTCCCCGTATATTTGAGGAAAACATCGTCAAAGGTCGGCCGGGTCAGGACAACCGTTTCTGCGGTCAGACCCCGTTCGTCGACCGCCTGCAGCACGCGGGGAAGAGCCCCTTTCCCGTTCCCAAGATAGAGACGAAGCTGGTTTTCCTGACGGATGACCTCTTTGATCCAGTCCTTTTGTCGAAAAGAAGCGACGACCGGTTCCGACAGGGGCTGTTTGAAGGTCAGATGAATGCAGTCGGCGCCGAGACTGTCTTTCAACTGATCCGGCGTTCCGATCTTTTGGACTTTGCCGTGATTTAAGATTCCAACCCGGTGAGCCAATTGGTCGACTTCGTCCAGATAATGGGTTGTTAAGAAGAGGGTCACCCCCTGCTCTCCGTTGAGGCGTCGGAGATAATTCCAGAGATCGGCGCGGCTCTGGGGATCGAGCCCCAAGGTCGGCTCGTCGAGAAAAAGAAGTTTCGGCTGATGGATTAGCGCGGTGGCAATATCCAATTTCCGCTTCATCCCGCCCGACAAGGCTCCCACCCAGAGGTCGATCGCGTTTTTCATGTCAAAGAGATCGAGCAGAAAGGTGATCCGTTCCTCAATGGCCGATGAAGGAAGATGGTAGAGCTTTCCCTGAAGGGTCAAGTTTTCGCGGACGGTCATCGCCGGATCGACGCCGCTCTGCTGGCCGACATACCCGAACGACATTCGAACCGCCAGCGGATTCTCGACGACATTAAAGCCGGCGACCCGAACCGTGCCGGAGGTGGGACGGAGAAGGGTTGTTAAAATTTTGATGGTCGTCGTCTTGCCGGCCCCGTTGGGACCGAGGAATCCGAAGATTTCGCCCGATTGAACTTGGAAGCTGATGTCGTCTACTGCTTTGCGTCCGGAGGCATACTCTTTTGTGAGGTGCTCAATCTGAATCATTTCGGGAAAGGCTCGGGACGGGTATAAGTTCCTGACTTGCCGCCGCTCTTGGAGAGGAGACCGATCTGGCCGAAGCTGATCCCCTTGTCGATCGCCTTGCACATATCGTAAATCGTTAATGCGGTCACCGTGACGGCGGTGACCGCCTCCATCTCGACGCCGGTCTGTCCGGAGGTCTTCACCGTGGCATTGATCTCGACGGCGGCCGGCCCCCCGTTTTCCGCCGGATGGATTTCGAAATGGATATCGACATTGGTCAGAAGGAGCGGATGGCACATCGGGATCAGGTCGGGGGTTCGCTTCGCTCCCATCACCCCGGCGACCTGGGCGACGGCAAGGACATCCCCCTTCGCAATCTGTCCCGATTGGATCCGGGCCAAGGTTTCCGGCTTCATGTAGACCATGCCGGTTGCGACCGCCGTCCGGTGGGTCTCCGCTTTTCCGGAAACGTCGACCATCCGCGCGCGGCCTTCTTGGTTGAAGTGGGTTAATTCGGTTTCTGCCATGTCATTGCCTCCCGCAGGACCATTTCTTAAGATGAAGATAAAGCAGCGGAAATTTCCGGCAGAGTCTAACATAGGAACGGTTGAGTGTCAACAAAGTCGGTACTGGAAAATACGAATCCCGCTACGCGTTATCGCTTCACAATCAAGGGAGGATGGAGGAGGGTGCTTCGGTTGACAGAATAGGGACATTTCGATATCATTCCGGACGATTGCCTGCCGGACGATTGCCTGAAGGAGGACAAGGATGTCGTTGAAGGAGCTGATTCACTCAGACATAAAGAAGACGGGGCCGATGGCCACCCTGGTCGAGACGGCCCGAATGATGAGACATCACAAGATCGGCTCCGTGTTTGTAGAAGAGGGCGGGCACTATCTCGGTATTATCACGGAGAGTGATCTTGTCCGAAAAGGATTGACAAAGGAAGTCTCGCTCGAAACGCCTGCCCGCAACGTCATGCATGCGCCTCTGATCGTCATTGATATTGAAAAGTCTCCGATTGAGGCGAATCACTTCATGCACCTGAACGGCATCCGACACCTCGCCGTCTCCGAAAAAGGGAAGATCGTCGGAATGATTTCGGTTCGCGACCTCGTCCGATATTTCTGGATGGACAAGAGCAGTCCGCTGCACGCCATGACCGATATCATCAAGCCGCTGACGGTGTTGGTTCATCGCGATATTCAATCAATTGAGGCGTTTGCCACCGCTCAAGAGGCGGCCCGAAAGATGGACGAAAAGAAAATCGGATCATTATTGATCAAGGATGAGGGACGGTATGTCGGAATTCTGACCGAGACCGATCTGGTTCGGAAGGTGATCGGCTATGGGTTGACTGCGTCCAAGATCCCGGTCGGCGTCATCATGAATACGCCGGTACTTGATATCGATATTTCCCGGACGATCCAAGAGGCGAACGAGATTATGGCGACCAAAGGGGTTCGACACCTCGCCGTTACGGAGGGAGGGGCCATCATCGGCATTCTTTCCATTCGCGATCTGATCGGAATGATCTCTGTCCGCGATCTGCCTCGCTTTTTCTCGAATCAGAAGTAAGGAGGTCCGCCATATCGGCCGGACGTCAGCGAAACCTGGGGACGAACAGGATGGACATCGAAGTAGAAAAACGGCATGAGCCGGAATATATGACCCCCATTTACCGGATGGCGGTGGCCCAATTTGAGAAGGCGGCCGACCAACTCCAGCTCGACCCGAACATCCGGAAGCGCCTGGTGGTTCCGAAGCGGGCGATCATGGTCAGTGTTCCGATTCGAATGGACGACTCTCACATCGAGGTCTTCCACGGCTACCGCGTCCATCACGATAATACCCTCGGCCCCTCCAAGGGGGGAATTCGGTATCACCCTGACGTCAATCTCGGCGAGGTCTGCGCGTTGGCGATGTGGATGACTTGGAAATGCGCGCTCATGGGTCTCCCCTTCGGTGGCGCCAAGGGGGGAATTAGCTGTGATCCGAATGCGTTTTCCAGAAACGAACTGCAGCGGCTGACCCGACGGTACACCGCGGAGATCATCCAGTTTATCGGACCCGATGTCGATGTCCCCGCCCCCGACGTGGGAACCAATGAGCAGGTCATGGCCTGGATGATGGACACCTACAGCCAGTTTAAAGGCTACTCGATTCCGGAGATCGTCACCGGCAAACCGATCGTCATCGGCGGCTCCCTCGGACGGATCGAGGCGACCGGGCGCGGCGTCGTCTACTGCATCATGGAAGCGTTCAAACATCTTGGAATGAATCCCGAAGGAAAGCGGGTGGTGGTGCAGGGGTTCGGCAACGTTGGGTCCAACGCGGCGAAGGTGCTCCATCAGGAAGGCTGCAGAGTCATTGCAGTCAGCGATGTCCGCTCCGGCGTTTACAATCCAAAGGGGCTCGATATCCCGGCGCTGATTCAATATCTTTCGCATAGCCGATTCATCGAAGGCTTTCCGGGAGGAGAGCCGATCACCAATCGCGAGCTGCTGGAGCTCCCCTGCGATGTTTTGGTTCCGGCAGCCCTCTCCGGGCAGATCACCGATGAGAATGCCAATCGGATTTCATGCACCGTTTTGGCGGAGGCGGCCAATGGTCCGACGACCCCCGCCGCCGATCAGATTCTTCAAGATCGAGGGATTTTTTTGATCCCCGATATTCTGGCGAATGCGGGAGGGGTGACGGTCTCTTATTTTGAATGGGTTCAGGATTTACAGAATTTTTTCTGGAAGGAAAAAGAAATTAATGAAAAACTCAGGGAGATCATGTCCAACGCTTTTCACGAGGTGCTGGCGCTCTCCCAAACCGAGAAGGTCAATATGAGGATGGCGGCGCTGATGCTGGCGATCCGCAAAATCGCCAGCGCGAAACTCGCCCGCGGCGTCTTCCCATAAGTTGTCTTATTCCTCTTTATCTTTGACAAGATGCAGATGTCTCTCCTGAATTCCCTCCATCCGCTTGATGTAAGCGTAGAGCGTAGGATTCTTCTTCTCTAAGTCGTGAAACTCCAAACCGACGGCATACTGTTTTGATTCCGGAATCGGCTTCGCCCAGGCGACAAGACAGTGAAGCGAGCCGTTGATGACCTCCCCCTCCTCCGTCTTGACCGATATTTTCACCAGCAGCACATCCCCCTTCTGATAAGGCCCTTTGACATATACCCCCATTCCATCCGTGGAGATGTCACGAACCAGGGCGTCGACTGTGTTCTGGAGGCCGTGCGGGCTGATGCGGGCCATGGTCACCAGCGGAATTCTCGTATGCTTCCTTCGATTTTCCATATTTCCTCTCAGTGTTGGTTTGGATGTTATTTTTATGTGAGATGAACATGCCCCAAAGATGCGGGGCGTGGAGGGCTGACCGAGGAATATTCCACGGAGTGAGCATGGCAGCAGAAGAGGCTTTCGACCTCCACCGGAGGATCAAAGATATACTCCGTCGGATCTTTGCGATGAATCCGTTTCGAGAATTGCCGTAACCGCTTTGCCTCCGACAGGCGCTGGCTTCCGATCGGGTCGTATCGATAACAGACGGAATCGTCCGGATGGTTCAAGACATTGACAATTAAGCTGAGGCATTTCCGGTTGAGCGATTCCACATAATTTTGAGGGACATCCCAACGAGAATTTCGAGAAACCAGGGAGACCGCCTGTTGGCGCTTTCCCAGGTCATACAACTTGACCGCGTGGGTAAAGAGTTTTTTCTTCATGTCGAATGAAATGAGATCCTTCTTGACGATCTCTTGAACAAAGCGATCGCTTAGGTCGTTGGGGCCGGAGAGGACGTCAATGACATCTCTCCAATATCTTTGGTCGGCAAACTCGTCGGCGCGAAGCTCCCAATAAATATGACCCAACCGAGTGGTGGAAGAGGTGAGATAAAGCTGATTCGGGACATAGACATTATGGGCGATGATGTCGGCGGCCAGATGGGCGATGTAGCCGGATGCGAACGCCTGCAGCCGGGGCTCATCCGCCTCTTGCAGAAGCCGCCTCGCCGTAGACCAATTGTGACAATGATCGGCGTGATATTTGGAGCCTTTTCCGATAAAAATATCTGCGCTCACACAACCATAGAGGAAGTCTCTCGGGAAGGCGCGCAGGATCTGGAAGACCGATCCGGTCACCCATTGGAGATTTTGCAGGAGGATGGACCCATGCATCATGTGCATCCCAACCCCCCACGCATAGGCATCTTTCGAAAAGAGGAAGACACCGAACGCCAACGTCAGCGCCACGATCCATCCTTTTCGAGACCGCGTTTTCTCCGGAGGGCTCGATCGCGTTTCATCACCGACGTTGCGCATCAAACCCTGTATAACCAATTTTTTCATCCACATGCTTCTGTCCTGAGCGGACAGGAGAGATCTCTTCCCTGTCGTTCATTAAACCGTGATAGGTATTCACGCCATTCCTGAAAGCGGCTCGAAATCGTCCGATAGCTGGCCTCATCATCGATATCCAGCGCCGCGCCGCCGATGCTCGTTTCAACGACTTTGAATTTGGTTCCAAGGAAGCGATCGACCTCCCTTTCAATCACAGGAAGGGTCAGAGGGTGGCGAAAGAAGCGCGACAGTCTCGGCTGGCCGGCCTGAGCAAAAAAGACCGCTCCTTGGGCCAACAGATAGAGGGCCAAACCTCTTAACCGCACCGGTGTGTTCAAGATTTCAAGCGCGATCCGAAACCGATTTCCGAGAAATTTCTGATAGCGATGATCATACATCTTCTGAACGATTCTCCCCGCCCGAAGACGGAACGGCCGGGCCAGATGAAGATTATTCAGACGATAGGCTTTCTCGCGCAAGTAGATATAGGCCATCTTGATGCCGGGTTGATCCGATGTCGGATAAAAAGGAACCAGCGCCTCTTCCGAGGTGACGCCGAGGCAATAGTCATATTGCTTGAGATCCGATTTTGCGATGAACTCCCTGATTTCGGCAGAGGTGATAAGAGGTATGTCGGCCGGCAGAAAGAGGCCCGGCGGATCGCCGTGATCCAACCGGCTTGGGTCCATTCCCTCTTGATATCCCGGAAGAGAGCGGGTGTAAACGGCAAGGATATTTTCAATCAGGTTTTCTTTTTGTTCCAGGACCTCTATTTTTTTTAGAAAAAGGGTGTGAGGAAGGGCGCGTTCGATCTCGTCCATGATCTTCTTTTGAGGGCCGATGATGTAAATACAGTCGATTTCCGCCACGTCATCCAGCGCCTTCAGAACATGGATGAAGAGCGGAGCGCCCTCGAGTTTGAGGAGCGCTTTATTCATTCCCAAAATGTGATGGCTTGCGCCGCGATCGCCCGCCATGACAAATGCGTTCATCTCACACCACTGCGCTCGTTGAAGAGTATCTTAACATAGTCCCATCCCTTTGTCGATTTAGGTGATCTACATGAAAACGGTTAAATTACCCCTCTCAACTATGCTAGAATAATGCCATGCAGAAACTTTCCGCCTTCCTAAAACGACGACCCCCTACCTGGGTCTTTGGGAATCGGATCCGGATCTTAAAGAACGGCGCCGAAATCTTCCCGGAAATGTTGAGCGCAATCCAAGAGGCGAAAGAAACGATTCATCTGGAGACCTACATTTTCCAAAGTGATCGGACCGGATGGCGCTTCGCCGAGATCCTTTCTGAAAAAGCCCGTATTGGTATTTCTGTCAGGGTCATCTATGACTCCTTCGGGTCGCTCACGACCGATCCGGGACTCTTTCATTTCATGGAAGAGGCCGGCGTCGAACTTCTTGAATATCATCCGATCGCCCCTTGGAAGCGGGGATGGAATTTAAAGCTGAGTTTGAGGCGGCGCGACCATCGGAAAATGTTGATCGTCGATGGCCGGTATGGTTTCATCGGCGGGGTGAATATCGGAGATGAATACGCCGATCCTGCGGAGGGAGGGGGAGGGTGGCGCGATACCCACTTGAAGTTGGAAGGGCCGGCGGTCCGGCAGCTTCAGCAGATCTTCCTCTCCTCCTGGTTTAAAAATAAAAAATGGAAATTAAAACTCAAGCCGACCGACATTCCAGAAATCCCACCCGTCGGAAATTTACGGGTTTCCATTGTCGCGTCGAACGGTTTTCGAGGTCGAAACCAAATTAAGAAAGCCTACTTGCGGGCAATCCGTCGGGCTCGAAAAAGGATCTTCATCACCAATCCCTACTTCGTGCCGCCGCATTGGTTTCTCACGGCGTTGAAAAAGGCGCGTCGTAGGGGGGTGGAGGTCTTCATCCTCCTTCCCCAAAAATCGGATGTCCGAATGATCGACTATGCCCGGCGCGCCCTTTATTCTCGACTGTTAAAATGGGGGATTCGAATATTCGAATGGGAGGGGCCGGTTCTTCATGCGAAGACGGCCGTGATCGACGGACGGTGGAGCACCGTCGGATCGGCGAATATGGACTACATGAGCTTTCACTATAATATGGAGGTGAACGTCGTGGCGCTCGGCGTAACCTTGGGCGCCGAAATGGAAGAGATGTTTTGGGACGATTTGAAGCGGTCCCGAGAGATCCTCGCCCCGGAATGGATCCGACGGAATTGGCTCCAACGTTTCCTGGAGAATACTTTTTATTATCTGGTCGGCTGGATCTAAAGAAGGATAAGGGATAGGGGCTGAAAATCGAGCCCTCTATCCCTCTATCCCTTTATCCCCTACCCCCCTTCTCCCTCTCTTTATCCTTTCTTGATCTCGGATGCCAGGATGATCGCCTCGGCGATCTCTCGCATCGTTTTCCGGGTGTTCATGCTCTGGCGCTGGATCAACCGGAACGCCTCTTCTTCGGAAATCTTCCCCTGCCGCATCAAAATTCCCTTCGCCCGCTCCACCGCTTTGCGCGTTTCAAGCGCTTCCTGCATCGCAGACGACTGCTGCATCAAGGTGGTGTTCTCGATGGCGACCGCCGCCTGGTTCGCCACGGTTTGAAGAATGTTCACCTCCTCGGGGGTAAATTGATGCTCCTTGGAGGTGTAGCTGTTGATGACGCCGATAACCCGATCTTTGATCATCATCGGGACGGAGAGGAGCGAGAAAAGTCCTTCCCGCTTGGCCAAGTCCGGGAAACGAAAGTGGGGATCGCGTGTGACGTCGAGAATGGCGATCGGCCGGCGCTCCTTGACGACCTGTCCGGAAATACTCTCCCCAACCTTTACATTCGCCTTTTGTCGGTACTCATCGCTCAAACTTTGCGTGGCGACAATCTTCAACTCCCCTTTTTGTTCATCCAGAAGCATGATCGAGCAGATCTTCGAATTCATCATTCCGGCGGTCATCGTCACGATCAAATTGAGAATCTCTTCGAGATACCGGTTGGAGGTAATCATCGTGCTCATCCGGGAGAGGGTGTCGATCTGCATCGCCTTCTTTTTCATTTCCTGATAGAGCCGGGCGTTTTCGATTGCGCTGCCGACCTGATGGCCGATCGTGGTCAGCAACGCGATCTCTCCCTCGGTATGATAGTGCGGTTTTTTGTGTTGAACGTTGATCACCCCAATGACCCCTCCCTTGCCGGTGACCGGCACCGAAAGAAAGGCGTGATAGCGATCTTCGGGGAGATTATGAAAGAGCGCAAAGCGAGGATCTTCGGAGGCATCTTTGGGGATGGCGACCATTTTCTTTTCCTTGGCCACCCAACCGGTGATTCCTTCTCCCAATTCCAGTCGGATTCGGCCGATCAATTTCGGATGAGGATTCTTTGAGGCCCGGAGGGTCAACTCCTTTTGTGAGTCATCGAGGAGGTAGAGAAGACACGCATCGGCCTGGGTGATTTCCACCACCATTCCGACAATTTCCTTGAGGACCGCTTCGAGATCAAGACTGGAGCTGATCTGCTCCGAGATACGATGAAGCAGCTCAAGCTCTCGCGTTTTTTGAAGCAAGGCCTCTTTTGAAGCGGTTTTTTTCGCAACCGGTTTTTGGGTCCGTGTCGGCATTACAGTTCTTCTCCCTTGAATTGGCCGGAAAATATAGCATACTTTTGATAGAAACGGCAATATTTAAAGAGGCGGCTAGAGTCCTTTCATTCCGATCGCCCGATGGTGCGCTCTCTCCGGCTTCGGGGGTTGATTCCCAATCAAGATTTTGAGGGGAGCTTGCCCTTTTTTAAGGACTGCGCTCCCCTCTTTGGGTTTCCAAAACAGAATCTTTTCCGAAGGGAGTTCCTCGTTTTAGAGGTATGCGAGTTGCAGCATCCCTCGCGGTAATTCAAATTTTCTTTATCGAACGGGAGGAGCAAAATGCCGGCCAAAAGGATGATCGATCATGTGATCATCATTGTAAAAGAGAACCATGGTTTCGACAATTACTTCGGTACCTTCCCCGGTGCCAATGGGGCGACGATGAAGCCCTCGCCCAATCCGCCGCCGCAAGATCCCAATCATCGCCATGACGCCTGGCTTACACGCAAGAAGACATCGGTCCGGCGACAGTTCCAAGAAAAAGATATCCCCGCCTATTTTGCTTACGCGCGCCAGTTTACGTTATGCGATCATTATTTTAGCGATGTGGCCGGCCCCTCCACCCCAAACCATCTCATGTTAATTGCGGCCGACTCTCCGATCATCGTTAATCCCCCCCGCTACCGCCTGCCCGTGGGAGCGCCGCTGTTCAAGTTGCCGAGCTTACCGAAAAGCCTCGATGACGCGCAACTGACCTGGGGCAACTATGGCGGCTACGCGTTCGATTTCTTTGATGGGCTGCAAGGTCGAAACAAATATCGTTCTGAGCAATTTGTGATTGACGCGGCGGCGGGGCGGCTTCCGAATGTTTCTTGGGTCTATGCGCCGCATGATGCGAGTGAGCACCCTCCCGATCCGAACGACGCCGGCAACCTGCTGGTCGGCAATGTGACCCATGGAATGGAGTGGACGGTGAGTCAAGTGAAGGCGGTTGTGGCGGGCAGCCTTTGGGGCCGATCGGCCATCTTTATTACCTGGGATGACTGGGGAGGCTGGTTTGATCATGTCGATCCTCCGAATGTGGAAGTCTGGCATCACGATCCAGCCCACCCCGATCGAGACGGGAACCATCCGAAGTGGGGAGGAACGCAATTTCGATACGGCTCGCGGGTCGGCTGCCTTGTCTTAAGTCCCTACGCGAAGAGTGGATACATCTCTCATGCGCTCCATTCGCATGTCAGCCTGCTGAAATTTTGTTCCACCCTTTTCGGGCTCGCCCCCTTGAATGCGCGGCATGCCCAAGCCGATAACATGGGAGACTGCTTTGATTTCAGCCGCACTCCGGCCGGGCCGCCCTCCGTGTAATGTTTACGCTTCATTGTTTGGATTAAACACCTTAATCAACGCGGCATAATCGGCTTCGCCGAGCCCTTGCCGCTGCGCTGTCTGAAAAAGGGTGTCGAGGAGATGAGAGATCGGCGCATTCAATCCTTCCTGCGCCGACTCATCGACCGCGAGATGGATATCCTTCGCCATGTGCTTCAACGAGAAGAGCGGCTCGAAGTTGCCCTTGAGGACCGCTTCTCCCTTCAGCCGCAACAACGGAGAGGCAAGGGCGCCGGAGGTTAAAACCTCCAGGATCGCCTCCCCGGAAAGGCCGCCGAGTCTTCCCAGGGTGAATCCTTCAAAAAAAGCGGCCATCGCTCCGGCCATCGAGAGATTATTGACCAATTTCATCAACGAGCCGGCGCCAACCGGTCCCATGTAAACAATTTTTTTCGACATGGCTTGAAGGATCGGTCGAACCTGATCGAGGATGGACGCTTCGCCGCCGACCATGAGGACCAACTCGCCCGACGCCGCGGCCGGTTTGCTCCCCGTCACCGGGGCATCGAGAAAGGCCACTCGCTTGCGGCCCGCCGCTTCTCCAAGTTTCCTGGAGGTCGCCGGAGAGACCGTCGTCATATCGATATAGACCGCTCCCGATTTCAATCCGTCGATCAGCCCGCCGTCGCCGATCGCGACCGCTTCGACCGACGCCGGATCGGCCAGCATCGTGATTGCAACATCGGCGCCGGTCGCCGCGTCCTTCGGAGAGACCGCTTCCCTGGCGCCCAGTTTTTTTAACCCCTCGGCCTTGCCGGCCGTCCGATTCCAGACAGTCACATCATAGCCGGCGCGGATGAGACGCTCGCTCATCCGGCTCCCCATGATTCCCAATCCGAGAAATGCAATCTTCATCCGCGCCTCCTTATTTGTTCATCTATATCAGATCGAAAAACGGTTTGACAACCGCTTGTTGATCCGGAAGCGGCCTCTCGCTCCATCGGATTAATCATATCAGGAAAATAGACAGGGCTGGTTCAAAAGGTTATTCTCTCGATGAGGATAAAGAGCAGAATGATCGACTGAGACGGAAAAATTAAAGCGCATGATTTAGAAGGAGGCCTTATGAAAGCGGTTGTCTTTCATGGTGTCGGTGATATTCGATTTGAAGAGGTTCCGAATCCACGAATTGAGAAGGCAAATGATGCCATCGTCCGGATCGTCGCGAGCGCCATCTGCGGGACCGACCTCCACATGATCCGCGGTACGTTGCCGGGGATGAAGCCGGGAACGATTCTGGGACACGAAGGGGTCGGAATGATCGAGGCGCTCGGACCCGATGTCCGCAACTTCAATGTCGGAGATCGGGTCATCATCCCTTCGACGATCTCCTGCGGATACTGCGCTTATTGTCGAGCGGGATACACCTCTCAATGCGATAACGCCAATCCCAACGGTCCTCTGGCAGGAACCTGCTTCTTCGGCGGGCCGGCGCAGACCGGACCGATCAATGGGCTCCAGGCCGAGCTGGCCCGCGTTCCCTTTGCCAATTCAACCTTGGTTCTGGCGCCGGACGGCCTGACCGACGATGAGGCGATTCTGCTTTCCGATATTTTCCCCACCGGCTACTTCGGCGCGCGGCTGGCGGAGATCAAACCGGGGGACACCGCCGCCGTTTTCGGCTGCGGCCCGGTCGGACAATTCGTGATTGCCAGCGCCAAGCTCATGGACGCCGGCCTCGTTTTCGCCGTCGATACGATTTCCTCGCGTCTGGAAATGGCCCAGGCCCAAGGCGCCATCCCGATTAATTATAATGAAGAAGATCCGGTCGAAGCGATTCGTCGGTTCACCGGAGGGATCGGAGTGGACCGAGCGATCGATGCGGTCGGCGTCGATGCTTCTCAGCCGACCCGGGGACCCGCGGCGGAGAAGTTCAAACAGATGGAGGCGCAGTTCCAACAGGAGCTTCACCAAATCGCCCCGCACACCCATCCACAGGGAGACAACTGGCATCCCGGCGATGCCCCTTCCATCGTTTCAACCTGGGCGGTGGAGGCGCTGGCCAAGGCAGGGACCCTTTCGACCATTGGGGTCTATCCGCCGACGGACCGGTTCTTTCCGCTTGGAAAAGCGATGAACAAAAACCTGACGATCAACATGGGAAATTGCAACCATCGAAAATATATTCCGAAGCTGATCGACTTGATCTTGACCGGTGTGATCGACCCGACCGAGGTCCTCACCCAACATGAAACTTTTGATATGGCGCTTGATGCATACAAGGCGTTCGATAAGCGCGAGCCCGGTTGGATTAAAGTGAAACTGGAGCCGGTCGAAATCACGGGGTAAACGAGGGCCAGAGAGATACGTTGTCGCTTCTCTCTCCGGCCACTTTCGGTTCCTCGAACCTTTTTCGCTCAGGTTGCTCTGATCAAGCTCCTTCCATTACAATGAAATGGAAGGAGCTTTCATTTGAGATGAATTGGTACGGCGTTTTTCTATGGGGACTTCTGGCGACCGGCGTGTTGGAGACCATCATGCGGGCGGCGCAGGGCTTGAATTATACGAGGATCGACATTCCGTTCATGTTGGGAACGATCTTTACCTCGGACCGTGATTCCGCCAAAATTATCGGATCTTTTCTTCACTCCATTAACGGCTTGTTCTTTGCGATGCTCTATGCCGCCTTTTTTTATGGGTTCGGATTTGCTTCCTGGTGGCTGGGAGCCCTCATGGGGGTCGCGCACGGCGCGTTTGTCTTGATTGTCACACTGCCCCTCTTGCCGGGAGCTCATCCGCGAATGGCATCCGACTTTTGGGGCCCAACCCCGACCCGCCTCCTGGAGCCTCCCGGCTTCCTGGCCTTGAACTACGGCTATCAAACCCCCGCGGTAACCATGCTCGCCCATCTGGCCTTCGGCTTGGTGCTCGGTTCGTTCTACAGATTATGATCGGCCAGCCGCAGCGCGGCGGAGATGTGGGAGAGGTGTGAGAGCGCCTGGGGAAAGTTTCCGAGGAAGAGGCCGTCCTTTCGGATCTCCTCGGAGTAGAGGCCGACTTCATTTGCGCGCCGATTCAGCTTCTCGAAGAGCGCCGCCGCCTCGTCGCGGCGTCCAATCATACAGAGGGCCTCGACGCGCCAAAAGGCGCATGCGACGAAGGTTCCCTCTTTCCCATCCAATCCATCATCAATATGATATCGGTAGACCAGATCGTCGGAAGCAAGTTCTCTTTCCAGGGCATCGATCGTCGATCGCGTTCGAGGGTCTTTGGGATCGATAAAACCGATCGTCGGAAAAGTAAAGGCGGTTGCGTCGAGGGCGGAGCCGCCGAGTGTTTGTGTAAAGCTCCTCATCGTCGGATCGAATCCCTCTTTCATGATGACCTCGCGAATCTGCCGCCCCACCCGCTCCCACCGCTGGCGCTCTCCTTTGATCCCCAGTTTGTGGTTGATTTTCGAGGCGCGGTCGAGCGCCGTCCAGCAGAGGACTTTGGAGTGGACATAGTGGCGTCGGGGGCCGGGGATTTCCCAAATGCCATGATCCGGATAGCTCCAGTTATCAGCCACGTAGTCGGCCATGCCGCTGAAGTTCTTTCGCATTTCCCGATCGACCTGGCATTCGTTTTGAACGTAAAGCCAGAGAGCATCCATCACCTCTCCGTAAATATCGAGTTGGTATTGCGCCTCCGCGTTGTTGCCGACGCGAACCGGACGGGAGCCGCGATAACCTTCAAGGTAGACGACATCCTGTTGTGCCATGCCGAGGCGGCCATAGATATCGTAAACCACTTTCAACGCCGGCTGCGTCAGCCGCGTCGCATAGAGGAGCCACTGGACAAAGCCGGCGGCTTCTTCATTAAAGCCGAGACGGAAGAAGACCTGGGCTGTGAAGGAGGCGTCCCGCAGCCAGCAGTAGCGATAATCCCAGTTACGATTAAATCCGATCGCCTCCGGCAGCGATGTTGTCGGCGCCGCCACGATGGCATTGGAAGGGGCATAAGAGAGAAGCTTTAAGACGAGCGCGCTTCGGACCACCGTATCTCGGTAGGGGCCCCGGTAGTTGCATTCTCCTACCCATCCGCGCCAATATCGGATGGAACGCTCTTTCAAGTCGTCCACGCTTCCGCCCAATTGCGGATAAACCGCCGGCGCATCTTGCGAATAGGCGAGCCAGAGGACCGAACGCTCGCCGGCTCGGATCGTCCATCTCCCCGACAGTCCCTCTCGCGTGATCTCGAGCGGCGGATCGGAGGCGAGTTGGAAAAGCCCTTTGTCGATATTGGCGAAATATCCCGCCCGGCCGCGGCGTTTGAACACCGGAATATGCTGGCCGTTATCGGGGCGCGGGAAACATTCCGTCACCATCTCGACGGTCCCTTCGATCCCTTCCACGATCCGCACGAGACTTCGAAATGGAATGAACGTTGTCCGTTTCTCTTGCTCCGTCAGCGCCGGCATGAAGTCGGTGATCCGAACCCGGCCGGTCCGGGTGCGAAACTCGGTGATCAAAAGATTGGTATCGTCGATATAATGTTGATGGGATTTTGCGTTGTCGGTCGGCCGGATGGAAAAATACCCGCCCCGCAGATTGTCGAGAAGTCGATTAAAAACGGAGGGGCTGTCAAATCGAGGCAGACAAAGCCAATCGATGGAGCCGGTATTGGAAATCAATGCAGCGCATCGGGCATCTCCAATGAGGGCGTAGTCGGAAATTTTAGGGGATACTTGAAGCGCCATGCATGATCTGTGATCGTGAACCGTTGAAAGTGATCCTCTTCTTATATTAATGAAAATGAAGGAAGAGAGGCAAGCGGGCGGACGCTCGTTTATGCCGGCGGATATCAATAACGCTTGATTCTGTTCTGAAAATAGAGTAGGCTCTTTCAAATATACTATGGGGGGATGAAATGAAATCGATCTTGATTTTCCGACCGATGATCCATTCAATCCTGAGCTTCATTCTGATCATCCTGTTGGCCGGATGCGGAGGAAGCAGTGTCGCAGGAGGGGGCGGAAACGGTTGTGTCGGAGCCACCTGCCAAGGAGGGGGAGGAAACAACGGCGGCGGTCCGGCGGCCGATGCCCCGACCCTTTCCATCGCCGCCGGAGATGGTGAAAATACACTGACGTTGGCCCCTCCCTCCGGGTCGAGAGCGACGACCTTTAATGTCTACTGGTCTACCTCTCCTCAGGTCAGTCCGACCACGGGAAACAAGATCCCCAATGTGACCAGCCCATTCATCCACAACCTTGCCCAGATCAAGGTGGTGAACGGCACCCCCGTTTTCTATGTCGGCACCGTGGCATCCGGCAACAGCGAAAGCTCCCCGTCCGCTGTCGTCGGCGGAATGCCGGGAAAGTGGACGCAGTTATTAAAAACAGCTTCTCCCTCTTCACTCCCACCCGGGCGCGACAGCCACACGGCGGTCTACAGCTCTTCGAAAGATCGCATGATTGTCACTGGGGGTAGAAATACAGGCCAGAGCCAGCCGTTGGCTGATTATTGGGTGCTTCTGGGAGCATCAACTGCAAATCCAACTTGGAACCCGATCTCTTCTACGAATGCACCTGGCCTCGTCGGTCACACAGCAATTTTGAATCAGGCGGATCAGATGATTGTTTTCGGCGGAGCGACGGATACGGCCGGAAATAATCTAACCGACAACGTTTGGCAGGTATCCAATGCAGATGCGTCGTCCGGCCAGCCTCAATGGATTCCATTGAACACTGGGCCAAGTGAGCGTTGGGGTCACGCGGCGGTTTATGATTCGGCAAGTGATACGATGATCGTCTTCGGAGGGATTCCGCTCACAGGCCAGATCCTCTCCAACGAAGTGTGGGTGCTTCATCAGACGACGACGGCTCATAACTGGATGCAGATTTTTCCGTCGGGAGGTCCGACAGGACGTTGCTGTATGGCCGTGGATTACGACGCGGCCAATCGCCGGATGATTCTCTTCGGCGGTTTTGGTGGCTCAACCCTTTTCTCCGATCTCTGGGCACTCACTTTCGATGTCAACTTCTCGACAGCCACCTGGCAAGAACTGACCCCATCCGGTGGGACGGCGCTTGACGGTCGCTGCTGTGGTGTTGGTCTCTGGGACGGCAGCAAGTTTCTCGTCTTCGGCGGAGGATCGTTCAATAATGCGACCGACGATAAGATTCATGCCCTCGTTTTACAATCGACCACGTTCGCGACCGCCGACGGGCCGGGCGGTGGACCGGTCGCTCGGACCTTTCCGACCGCTGTTTTCGCCGGACGCTTCCTGCTCTTCGGCGGCTCCGGTGGGGGATCTTTAAACGACCTTTGGCGGCTTGAGTAATTGACGGAAAGCGATCTTCAGGTATTTTATAGATGAAAAGAACAGCGGTCATGAAGAAAGGGGCGGCCGATCGGCCGCCCCTTTCTTTTGTCGCGGAGTTGTTTAAAAAATCAACGGATCTTCGGCGTCCTAAAATGAATCGCTTTTCTTCGGGTCAGGTGATAGAAGCCATACCGAGAAAGGGTGGCGCCGATCCCGCTCTCCTTGGCGCCGGTCCAGGGGAGAGCGGGATCAAGGTAGTCGCATCGATTCTGAAAAAGGGTTCCGACCTCCATCTCTCGCGCAAAGCGCTCGGCCCGCTCGCGGTCGCGCGTCCAGATCGAAGCGGTCAGGCCGTAGCGGCTTTCGTTCATCATCGCGAGCGCTTCGTCATCATCGGCGACTGCCCGCACCGGAACGATCGGACCGAAGCTCTCCTCCTGCATCACCGCGGCCTCGTTCGGGACATCGGCCAGCAGCGTCGGCGCGAAGAAATTTCCCTTGGTCTTCTTCAAACGTTGGCCGCCAAGGAGAAGTCGCGCGCCGCGTCGGCACGCTTCTTTCACCTGCCCCTCTAAGAAGGGCAATGCTTCGTGCCGGGCGAGCGGGCCCATTGTTGTTTTGTCATCGAGCGGATCACCCAGTCGATACTGCTCCAGCGCCGATTTTGCCCGATCGACAAAGTCTTGGTAAAGCGTTTCATGAACGTAGACCCGCTCCACCGCGCAGCACGACTGTCCCGCGTTGTAGCAGGCCCCATCGACAATGTTCTCGACGGCAAAATCGAGATCGGCATCCTCCGCCACGTAAGCCGGATCTTTCCCTCCAAGTTCGAGCCCGACATCGAGGAGGCGCTTCGCGGCCTGTTGGTAAACTTTTGTTCCGGTGGCAACGGAGCCGGTAAAGGCGACGTAGTTGATCCGCGGATCGCCGATCAGACGAGAAGCCTGTTCGTTGGTTAGGATCAGATTCGTCACCAGGTTCGGTGGATCGAGCGCTCCGAACGCCTTTTCAAAATGCCGGCCGATGAGCGGTGTGAGCGGACTGTGCTTCAGCAGAACGGTGTTCCCGGCCAAGAGCGCCGGGACGACGACGTTCACCGCGGTCAGCAGCGGATAGTTCCAGGGGGCGATGTTGTAGACGACGCCGAGCGGCGCATGCTCGATTCGAAGATGAAAATCCGGTTTGGCCGGAAGGATTTCGGGAGCGAGCGACTCCTTGGCAATGGAGAGCATGTATTCCGCACGATGAAAAAAACCTTTGACCTCATTCCTGGCTTGCGCCAGGGGCTTTCCGATTTGCAGCGTGATATCGCGGGCGATCTGCTCGGCCTCCTCTCGAAAGTATTTCAGCCCCTGCTCGACGCGGCGCGACCGCTCTTCCAACGGAAGACGATGCCATCGCTCGTAAGCGGCGCGCGCGCCAGAGATTTTTGCTTCGAGCACCTTCCCACGATCGAACGGCAGCTCGATGAGGACTTTTTGAGTGTAAGGATTGATGACTTTTAATGACACTGTTTTCCTCCTACTCCGGCGTCACATACGCGGCGGTGATGCCGCCGTCGACCATCAGCGACGCGCCGGTCATATACGATGAATCATCCGAGGCAAGAAAGAGCGCCGCCTTTGCGATCTCCTTCGCCTCCCCAAAGCGGCCCATCGGAATGTGGACCAGACGCCGCTGTTTTTTCTGGTCGGTGTTTAAAAACTTCATCAGAAGTTCCGTCCGAAGCGGGCCGGGGCAGAGCGCATTGACCCGAATCCCCTCTCGCGCGTGAATCACCGCCAGCTCCCGCGTCATCGCGAGCACCCCTCCTTTACTGGCCGTGTAAGCCAACTGCGGGGTTGCTGCCCCAAGGACGGCGACGAACGAAGCGGTGTTGATGATTGATCCCCCTCCCGCCCGCTTTAACGCCGGAATCCCATATTTGCAGCCGAGGAAGACCCCCTTGAGATTGATCGCCATCGTCTTTTCCCAGACGCTCTCTTCGGTCGTCATGGCATTGTCGTCGGCGCTGTCCATAATCCCCGCATTGTTGAAGAGGATATTTAATTTGCCGAAGTTTTGTTCTGCGGCCTCGACCATCTTTTTGCAATCCTCTGCTTTGGAAACATCCGCATGGACATAGATCGCCTTGCCTCCCTTTGCCTCGATCTGCTGGACCGCCTCTTTTCCGGCGGCATTGTTGACATCTACGACCACGACGGCCGCCCCTTCGTCCGCGAAGAGAAGCGCCGATTCCAATCCGATTCCGCTCCCCGCCCCGGTGATCAAGGCCACTTTGTCTTCCAATCGCATCTCGCGCTCCTTATCAAGATCGTTTTCGCCGTCGCTCTGCGGCGGCCCGGATGAGTTCATCGAATATTTTTTGATGCAACGGTTCTTTGTCGGCCGCCAGCTCCGGATGCCATTGCACGCCGATCAGCCACGGATGATCGGGCAGCTCGATCGCTTCAATCGTCCCGTCCGGCGCCTCTGCAACGGATCTTAAACCGGGAGCGAGACGCCGCACCGCCTGATGATGCCAGGAAGGGGCGTTGAACTCCAATTGAGAAAGCATTTTAGCAAGACGGCTTCCCGAATCCAACCGGATCGGATGCGAGGTCGGCTCCCGCGGCGGGAGCCGATGCGGAGTCATCTCCCCGACCACGTCGGGAAGATGTTCGACCAAACTTCCGCCGAGGGCGACATTGATCACTTGGCTGCCGCGGCAAATCCCGAAGGTCGGCAATCCCGATTCGAGGCTCCGCTTCACCAGCGACAACTCGCTCTGATCCCGCTCCGGGTTGACCATGTAGATCATCGGGTGCGCCGCCCCTCCGTAGAGGGTTGGATCGAGATCTCCCCCGCCGGTGAGGATCAGTCCGTCGAGTTTGTCGAGCAGTTCGTCATGGTGCGACTCTCCGGGAGGAAGAAGAAGCGGAATTCCTCCGGCGCGTCGAACTGCATCGACATACGGCGCCGGGAGATAAAATCGGTTCTCTTCGCCGCGTCCATAGGTTGTGAGGCCGATCAGAGGAAACGACATGCGATTAGATCCTTTCAAAATACCGCTGCCGCTCCCAATCGGTGACCGCCTTATCATACGCTTCCTGCTCCGTCCGGAAGAAGTGAAGGTAGTGCTCGACCACGTCGCCTCCGAGCGCCTGCTTCGCAAAGCGGCTCTTCTCGAAGAGATCGGTCGCCTCGCGCAGCGTGCGCGGAACGCGGGGGAGATGCTGCGCGGCGTAGACATCCCCCTCGAAGATCGGTGGCGGCTCGATTTTATTTTCGATGCCGTCAAGACCGGAGGCGAGCGCGGCTGCAAAGGCGAGATACGGGTTGCAGTCGGCGCCGGGGATGCGGCACTCGATGCGAAGACTGTTTCCCTCTCCGACTACGCGGAATCCGGCGGTCCGATTATCATAACTCCAGGCGAGCCGCGTCGGCGCCCAAGAGCCGGTCTGGTAGCGCTTGTAAGAGTTGATCGTCGGCGCATAGAAGACCATCATCTCCGGGACGTGCGCGATCCAGCCGCCGAGGAACCAGCGAAACGTTTCCGAGCAGGCGATCGGGCCGAGCCGCTGCTTTCCGGGAAAGGCGCTCTGATTTTTCTGCCAGAGGCTCAAATGAATGTGGCAGCTCGATCCGGCTTGGTTCGCGGCAATCTTCGCCATGAAAGTGACGCTCAATTGCTGCTGTTCGGCGACCTCCTTCAAGCATTGTTTGAAGATCACATGCCGATCGGCCATCGTGAGGATGTCGGCGTAGCGGACATTCAACTCATGTTGCCCCAGCCCCCACTCCCCTTTCGAATTTTCTACCGGGATTCCCGATTGCTTGAGATGCCGCCGCGCCGCGCCGTTAAATGCCTCCTCCCTGGTTCCCTGCAAGGCATGATAATCTTCCAAGTACCAGCCGGCCGGCTCCAGACCGGCGTATCCTTTTTCGGCGGCGTCTCGGTAGGAGTTTCTGAAGATGTAATACTCCAGCTCCGATGCGGCGATGGCGCGATACCCCAATTTAGCGGCCCGGTCGATCTGTTTTCTTAAAATCGAACGGGGCGCTTGCGCCACCGGGCGATGATGCTTCTCGTCTTCCACGTCGCAGATAATCAGCGCCGTCTTTTCCAGCCAACTGGCCAGACGGAGCGTGGCGAAGTCGGGAACGAGATGAAAGTCGCCGTAGCCTTTCTCCCAATTGGCGAAGCGATACCCCGGCACCGGCTCCATCTCCATGTCGACCGTCAGGAGGTAATCACAGGCATGGGTTCCCTTCTTTGCCGCGTCCTCCAGGAAGAAGTCGGCATCGAGCCGCTTCCCCATCAAGCGGCCGTAATGATCGGTAAAGGCGAGCAAGACTGTATCGATCTCCCCCGTGCCGACCCGTCGCGCCAGTTCATCCTGGGTCAGCATGCCTGGGATTTTGGAACCCATCGGAACCTCCTTTGTGTCGA